>Ga0181351_1000078_pt1 | contig 24723 bp, 23 predicted proteins | sample Su13VDMM15SD_FD_170485 | JGI IMG/M metagenome (GOLD analysis project Ga0181351, IMG submission 170485) | Freshwater viral communities from Lake Michigan, USA - Su13.VD.MM15.S.D | ecosystem: Environmental > Aquatic > Freshwater > Lake | place: USA: Michigan | collected 2013-07-16 | reverse complement strand
CAGGGCACCGTACTGCTGGCCAGTCAACCCGGCTTGAATGTCTGACATGGACTGGCCAAGGGCATTGGCGTAGCGTTGGCCGCCCAGACCACCGGTGCCAACAAACCCAGCCTTCATGGTGGGCAGCAGGTTGCGTTGCACATTCTCTTGCGTCAGCCGCCCCATCTCGTCCACCACGTTGCTGGTGTAAGGGTTCATCAGGGCCTGAATGCGCTCGGGCGTGATGCCTTGGGCGGCCTGTCCCGCAGTGTCTTGCGCGGCCTGTAGCCCCGGCATATATGACGTTGCGGCCGTGGGCAGCATTCCGTACCCAGTGTTTTGCATCGGGTCGTACCCGGCGACAGACTGCCCGGGGGTCTTGCCCATGGCCGTGGTGGCCGCGCCAGACAGGCCAGTCAGGTAGTCGGTGTAGTACGACGGGGCCGCGTCAACCTTGGTCTCGGTCGTCTTGATGTCCGGCAGCGGTGCGCCTTGAAGGAAGCCCATGGTTATCTCCTAACTTTGCGATTTTTGATGTAATCCAGCGGTGACTTTTTGGCTGGAGGCGGCAAGTCTTTGGGTTTGGCCGACCGGTGATACGACCGAATGGAATGCATCATGTCGTAGAGTTTATCTGACCCGGCCTTGGTTGAGCCATTTCCAAGCGCCGCCACCACGTCCGCAGGGAACACAAACTCCCCGTCAGCCAACATGGCCGGGATGTCGTCGGACTGGCCATCGCCGGGCCCCGTCACGGCATTGCCGGTGCGGAAGTCCAGTCTGGCCTTGCCAGAGTGCTCTATGACCCCTAGGCCGCCTCCCGCGTACCTGCCGTGCCGGGTAGTACCACCACCGGCAAATGATTGCGTGGCAAGCCCTCCAGCCTTCGAGTACAGCATCTCCGTGCCGGGGTTCTCCGGCAGGTCAATGTCGTTTTGCGGACCATAGGTGAAGTAGTTGGAGCCGGGCTCCTGTGGCGCGTCAAGTTCGTCTTGCATTTGGGCTGCCTGTTGATTTTGTTGGATTTCTCGCAAATTTCCTGCGTACGACCCAAGAGAGACCATTTTTAAATATTTTGCAAGAGGCCCTTCAAATTCTGCAAAGCCTTTTGTTTTAAAACCAATGTCGGCAAAACTGGGCTTGTAAGGGTCTATCAGTTCACTTGATGTTGCAGGTTTTTGTCCCCCCTGTTTGGGCGGTGGATCTACAACAACCGGGGGCTTCACCACTGGCGGTTTTACCACCGGTGGATTAACTACCGGTGGATTAACTACCGGAGGTGTTACTACCGGAGGTGTTACTACCGGAGGTGTTACTACTGGAGTAACTACAGGAACAGGGTCTACTGCTGGAGCCACTTCGGTGACTGGAGCCACTTCAGTAACGGGATTTACTTCAGTAACTGGAGCCACTTCAGTAACTGGAGCCACTTCGGTAACGGGATTTACTTCAGTAACTGGAGCCACTTCGGTGACTGGAGCCACTTCAGTAACGGGATTTACTTCAGTAACTGGAGCCACCTCAGTAACTGGAGCCACTTCGGTGACTGGAGCCACTTCGGTGACTGGAGCCACTTCAGTAACGGGATTTACTTCAGTAACTGGAGCCACTTCAGTAACTGGAGCCACTTCAGTAACTGGAGCCACTTCAGTAACTGGATTTACTTCAGTAACGGGAGCCACTTCAGTAACTGGATTTACTTCAGTAACTGGAGCCACCTCAGTGACGGGATTTACATCAGTAACTAGAGTAACTGCGGGGTTGACTTCTGCCGCAATGTAAGCAGCAAGGTTACCGTTGTATTGCGTGTACTTTGCGTTATTGGGAAAACCTGCCTCAGTGGCCAGCTTCTCACCTGCCGCCACAGAAATGATGGCGTCGTAGCTTGCCTTGTCACCGTTGTATTGGAGGTAAGTCTCGTGATCTGGAAAGCCGGCGGCGGTTGCAATCTGTTGTTTTTCTTCCGCAATTTTTGCTGTTGAATACGCTGCATAATCTCCGTTGTACTGAACAAATGTTGCATAGTCAGGGAAGCCTGCGATTGTGGCTGTCCGGATGTTTGCAGCATCATTGTTGGCTTTGTCGTAGGCGGCTTTATCGCCGCCAAATAGGCTGTAGCTTGCGATGTCCGGGAACCCTGCCGCCTGAGCTATCTGCAAATTTTCTGCGGCTTTTTTGTCTGCGTTGTATGCCGCCAAATTGCCACCGTACCGGGTGTAGGTGGCAAAGTCAGGAAAGCCCGCATCGGTTGCAATTTTAAGCTCAGGGTCGGCAATTTCCGGAATGATTGCATTGGGTTCAACGTCAGCCCACGTTACAGGTTTACCATCCTCATCGACACCAATGACTGTGCTGGGATCAATGGTTGGCTCTATTCTTTTACCATCTTCTGGCAGATCCAAAATATCTGCCATTGTTACCGGCTTGCCATCTGCATCTATGCCGACAACGGTATCAGGGGCAATGGTGGACGAAAAACCAGCATCTGGCTTTGTGACCGTTCCGGGCAACGGTTGGTCTTCCTTGATATCTGATTCGTTCGCAGCATCCGTATTGGGCTGTGCAACAGTCTCTACTATTGCTGGGGCGAGGTTGCTTTCCTCTTGAACTTCAACTATTGGTTGTAGTGCAGTATTTCCAGACACCGGCAATATGGTAGTGCCTTGTCCGCTTGTGGATGCGTCATTTGCAGCAACACCAGCCGTAATATTACTTATGACTGCTTCAGTAAGTCCAGCTCTTTGCAAGGCGGCAATATCTGTATTTTGTTCAACTAAGACTGATGGATCATTTGCAGCCTGAACCAATATATAAGACTCAGCTTCGGATTTGGCTACCTCTAAATTTTCATTACTAGAGATTAAAGTTACTAGACTAGCTGATGGATTTTGAATCCCAGCTTCCTGTAAAACTTGAGTTGCTTGAGCTGGTGTAATACGTGAAGCACCAGCTATGGCTCCCGCGCCAGCGCCAGCTACGCTGCCAATAACTGCGGCTTGACCAGTGCCTTTATCCAAGTCTTGATTTGTAACGTAGTTAAAAATAGCTTGGCCAGTTACTTCGTCTATTGGTTCTTGAATTGCTTCTACCAAAGCCGTTTTACCTACTCCAGCAGAACTTCCAAGTAAAGCCCTCTCAAACGGTTTTGCAAGCGGTAACGAATTAATAACTGCACTAATGGCTGTTGCAGGAACAAGCGCTGTTTGACCTGCGGTTAATGCTAAGGCTTGTACTTGCTCAATACTAAGACTGGGATCCTCCATTCCCTGTTTTACAAAATATTCATAAGCACTTTGCGCTACGCTACCACCGTGCGATAGAGCGTTGATAGCAATAGCAGTAGATGCTGCAACACCAACTGGAACGCCAGCCGCAATCATTGGCCCGGCAGCCGCAAGCGAAGGGAATACCGTACTAATTGCCTGTGTAACTAAGCCGACTGTTATATCTGGATGTGTTACTAGTTGTTTAGCTGTCTCCCATGCTGCGGAGCCTTGCCCGTCTTTTGCCGCTGCGTCAATGACGGCTTGCATGGTTTTTAATGTAGCTTTTGTTCTGTCGCCTGTTAACTCATCTAAATTATTTAACAAGCCGCGCATGGATTCAGATACTGGATTGCCTATATCCCCAGTAATAATTGAGTAACTATCAGCAAGCCACTTTACTGTACTGATAACCCCTTTAGCTGGACCCAACAATATATCTTTTGTGGAAATTAAAGTTTGCAGCGCATCATCAGTAGTGCCAACTATTTTTGATAACGTTGTTCCTTCATATGCCTCTGAGATTCTTTGATTTACCGATTTCTCTTGGTCTGTTAAATAAGTCAGTCCTTCAGTTGTTGTGACAGGAGCGCCAACCCTTGTGCCCGCCCTGCTGGTATTGGCGGTTCCATCACCAAGGACTTGTTGATCTGGTTGAGCCGGTGGTTTATAATATGAGGTGGTAAAAGATGTGCCCTTGTAATCAAAGACTTTGTCTGCGCCCATTAAACTGCGTGCAAGTGCAAAGGCTTCTTTTTTATTTGGGGCATCGTTAATAACAGCTTGGTACACGTCTTTTTCAGTTGGCCCAGCACTGGTCATTGTGTAGATGCTGTTGTCATACTCAAACTGCGTATACCCCGCCAATCTGGCGGCCCTTGCCGCATCCTGTTTGGTATTAAAATCACCGCCTTCAAATATAAATTGTTTAGCTAATAAATTGTTTACTTGCTTGTCCGTCAATATAACTGCTGCGCCATCTTCATTTTTGATAGCTGAACCGGTTGAGTTTTTAATCAACGACAAATCTTCAGCACTTAACGTGTTGCCAGTCAAGGCGGTATGAGCTGTCGTTATTTTATTGTCAACAACATTCTCATACGCCTTGTGATCTACTGCGTTGTATGGCTTGCCAACAAAAGCCGCCGCTGTTGTGTCATCAACGTCAAAGCCAAAGTCGCGCAAGAAGGCTTGTTTAACGTCGCTGGTTGACATGGTGCGGCCGGCACTGGAGTCGTACACCACCTTGTTGCCCGTGCTGTCTGTGAAATTTAGGTCGTTCTGTCTGGTGCCGCCGGCTTCGGTAAACAACTGGTTGCCGTCTTGGTAAAACTTGCCGTCCTTCAAGAAAGTATTGTTTGACAACTTATACGAGCCATCAGCCTCTACACCTGTGACCGTGATAGCGCCTGAATTGAGCGCATCAATTGCAACGTTTCTGATTGCTACGGCTCCTACAGCTTTATCAAAATTGTCAGCAGCAGTATCCGCATCTGTTTTGGCCGTAGTTAAAACTTCATATGCTGTTTCTAACTTTTTGTCTTCTGCCGCTAATTTTGCGGCCAGATTCTCTCCAGCAGGTGTTTCTAAATTTGCTCTTGCTGTGTCGTACTCAGCAATTTTTGTTTCTGTTGATGTTTTTAATGTTGTTAAACCCTCTACTGCTGCGGAGCTTGCGGTAACGGCGGCATAATCCGTGTTTATTGCCTCGCCTTTAGCTTGCAAACTAGGCTCTAGTGCTTTTACTTTAGCAATAACTTGTTCTTTAGTTTCTCCAGTTTTAACAAACCCATACAATGTTTGGCCTTCTGCATTTTCGCCGGTAACGCCGTATGTTTCTGGTTGAACATAAGCGTTAGCCCTCTCTACTTCTTTTACATAATAATCATAATCTTTTTTGTAATCTGCTACGTCTGTGTTTAATTTATTTACTTTTTCAACATAGGGCTCGTAAATTGTTTTTATTCCGTTTTCGTAATCTGCCATCAACGTAGTTGCATCAGTACGAATTTTTTCTGCGGCTCTTAAACCATCATTATATAAATCTGCTACTACGTTTCTGGCGTCTTGTTGATTAATGGCGTCCCGCTCTGCTTTAGAATAAATGTTAAATTTTGTTTTAAATTGATTGGTAACCTCAGACTGACCCATTTCAAGAGCAGCGTTCCCTAAATAAGTGCCGACGGCCTGCACTATATTTCCGTTGCCGCTTACTAAGGTGTTCAACGCTACACTGGCGCTTCCCTTAATCAAGTCGAATGTTTTGGTACCTACTCCCCAGCTTGGATTAACCTTGAGGCTGTTAAAGTAGCTGGTTGTGCCAGAATTAATTGCACCGGACGTGAACCCAGACGTCATGCCTTCGCCAATGTTTTTTCCAGCCATAAGCGCATTGAAGCCGCCTGTAAAACTTGAATTTAACCCAGCAGTTGCTGCTTTGCCTACAGACAAGGCAATGTCAGCAGGCAGGTCAAACGTTTTCATCATGCCGGCCGTAAAGTCTTGCCCTGTTGTTTTTGCAAAATTAGAAACACCCTTGGCAAAATCTGAATCTCCAAACTTTTGGGTTGCATAAGATACTGCCGCAGACTTAGCTATGTCCTCAATACTGCCGCCTTTTATTGCAGTAATGGCGGCGGATGTTACGTACGGCGGTATACCAAAATAGGAACCGGCTACTTGCAAAATAGTTGGCAGCGGATCTTTTAAAATTGCTTCAACAGTATTGACAATTGTCTGTGCGGCTTTTTCAATAATTTTGCCTACCGACGTAAACGGGTCAGCAATGTCAAAGCCTATTTTTTCTTTGACGTAACCCATTACTCAGCCCTCGGCTTTCCGGTCTTGAGCATGAACATTTTTGTGCGGGAATCAAAGTGCGGGATAAAGTCATCCTGCTTGATGTTTTTGATCGCCACCTTTAAAGCCTGCACTACCGCATTACTGGTGTGGGCAACCAAATAATCAAAACCCATTTTGCGCCCAGCCTCAAACAGCTCAATCATGTTGTCAATGTAGATTTTGGCAACGTCTGCGTTGTAGCCCCGGACAAAGCCAACCCTTTTGGGAAAGGCCGCAATGGTAAACAGGGTGTTGCCTGCCCGGATGCGGATCAGTCTGGGGTCGCTGTACTCTTGGATCATCATGCTGTAGGCAAAGCGCTCAGGTGACACGCCGGCCTTCTTGGCGGCCTGTTTGATGTCCTCCAAACGTTCTTTGTCCTCATGCGCCGCCACCGCAAAGATGTCGGTGGGGATCAGCATGTGCTCCTTGGAGCTAACTGGGTGCAGGCCTGCAACGGTCATGCGGCCACTCCCAAGTAGCGTCGATCGTCCACCCGCCCGGGGTGAAAGTTGGGTAAATAAATTTTGAGCATGGGCACCAGTACCTTGGTTGTCATGTGCCACGCCCAGTGCGCAAAGTCAGTCCAGTCTTTGAAACTCCGAAAACTGACACCTTGAAAGGTGTGGCTCACAATAAATTTAATGACATAAACTTGATTTTGCCTTGCAATTGCCCGCAGATCAGCGTCTGAGTAGCCTAAACTGCGCCAAAGGTCCATGGCCAAGTCCTTGTGGCCAATCTCTTCGCGAGAGTGCCACGCGAACAAATTGTGGTCGCGCCCGACCTTGTTGCCGTACAGGTCGAGGTACATGCGCCCCATGCAGGCTGCAAAGTGCTCAATTGACACCATGCTGCCCAGCCACAGCTTTGCGCCCGGGCGGCGGTGGATCAGACGGGTCTTGCGGTACTCCGCGTTGGCCACCTCAGTGATGCCGGCGCGGGCGTTGTAGGCATCATGGGCACTGGCGTGGGCCAGCTCTTCGCCGATAAACTCTTGAATGCGGCGCTTTAGGTCTGCGTCCGTGACATGCAACAGGTGATGCTTGGCCACAGCCACAAACGCCCGCTCCCACGCCGGAAACAGCGTGCTCACGGCGTTGCAGTTCCGCGTGAAGAATTGGGAGTCGCCACACCAGTTCATGTTGTTTGCGTCGCTGGGTTGACCGCCGCCACCATGGCCTCGGCCCAATCAAACCAATTGTCGTACTGTTCCGTGCGGGGCGTAGCCTCGTTTGCAAAAACGTCAATCGCAATTAAGCCATTGCCCCACAGCCTCCAGTCCGTCTGGCCATCAGGAATCTGAAGATTCTGGGCCCCGTACAGCTCGCACATGAGGCTTGCCCACGATTCAAACGTGCTGTAGCGCGGGTCGTAGATCTGAGCGGGATTAAGGGCCATATGGCCTCACGTCGCCGATCTCGGCACTGAGCAGGATTTTGCCAAGCTGGTAATCTCCCCCGGCCACGTCCGAGGTGAACTTTAAACGCAGTTCCCGGCGCTGCTCGCGCATGTCAATTTTGCCGTTGTTGGGTCCAAAGACGTAGGGGTCGGACTCCTTGTCCTCACCCTGAGCAAACGGGCGGCCGGTCACAATGACCGACATTTCACCAGATTGGATGAAATCCGGTTCAATCCGTTCAAGTCGGATCCAGCGATTTGCACCTTCTGTGGCCAACTGGGACGGGCCGCCAGACACCCAGCCAAGGTCGTTGGTCTCAAACGAGCTGGGGATGGACAGCACAATCTGTCCATTAATCTCGTCGGTGCCAATCTCATGCTGGTACATGGCAATCAGGTCAGCCGGGGTTGAGAAGGTCAATAACACCGCAGCCGTGGCGGTGGCCGCCGCCGACATTTGAATGGCTTGAGCATAAATTGCCGTGACCGGGATGGCAAACCCGGCCCCCGAGCCGCCCAAACTGGCCGCCGTGGCGCTCAGGACGTTGCCAACGACATAACTTGCTCCATTGGACGTAAGGGTCACGGTGGTCACTACCCCCCCGGCAACGACGATCGTGGCCTTAGCGCCCAATCCTGACCCTCCTGTGAGGGTGACGTTGGTGTAGGTTGCATTGACATAGCCAGACCCGGCCGTGATTGCCCCAAGCGTCTTGATGTTGCTGGTCGTGATAGCCACCACGGTCGTGTTTGCCGGGATGTTGGTGCCGGTGATAACTTGGCCAATTGCCACCAGCGTGTTGTAGGTGTCGCTGTAGAGGAAAACGCTGCCAGACACCTCGTTGTAAGTGTCTGTGAAGACGGTCTCGGCCTCGCTAGCGTGCCAGTCAGCAGCCACGGGAAAGGCAAACACTTGCGAGAAGTACCCGGCAGAGCGCTGGGCACCGCGTGCCTCGCCAGCGTCGTACCAGACGTTTTCGCGCACGTTGTAGATGACGGCGTCAGTGCATTCGGTCGCATCACCACGGGGGTAGAACCACCAGATCTCACCAAAACGCGGCACCTTTGTCACCCAAACTTTTTGACGCTGGTCGTAGTTCAGGTTGTCAAAGAAGTAGTTCTGGTTCATGCTGTTGGGGATCTCCTTGACCACACCGTTGTACAGCAGGAAGCGGTCCACGCCGCACCAGTAGTAGACGCCGTCGTACTCGATGGCCGACTGCGAAGACAGGATGGAAGTCTGGCTGCTAATGATGTCGTAGCGCCAGTACTGAGCAGGCGTCCCCGTGCCGCCAATGAATGACACGCGGATTAGGCTGTCAAGGCTCCAGAACAGGCCAGAGGGCGCGTTTGAGCCGCCCCTGACGGGTAGCCCTTGGACAATCTTGCCGGAGGCCACGTTGACCGCATTGGCGTCGGCAGATACCCAGTCGCTGGGGTTGCCAGCCGAACTGTTCTGAATCAGCCCATTGTTGCCGTACACAAACAGGTATGGGTGCAACGACACAACGCCGCCAGAGACTGAAATGTTGTTGTTGAAGGTCAGAACTACGGAGGCTGTAGCGGTTGCGTTTGCGCTCAAGACCACGGTCCACAAATTGGACACCTGCACAACAAACGTCAGCCCCGCAGTTGTTCCAGCAGTCGTAACAATTGCCGGCCCGCCAAAAGTTGTTGACAGCGTAAAAGTAGTGGTGCCGTTTGTTACGATGATGAAATAAATCCCAGCAGAAACTCCGCTTCCGGTACCCGTTAAAGTTCCAGTAACTACAATTTCTTGGTTCACAAGCAGGGTGGTTGCGCTGCACGAGAACTGCCCGGCTACTCCGGTTATGGTTGTCCCGGCCAATGTGATTGTGGTGCCCACAAGATCAACAGAAACAACGGTTGTATTTGCGGGTATGCCTGAGCCTGTTACCGACTGCCCAGCCCCCATCAGCGTGTTTACTGCTGCAAAAGTTACATTGGCGCTTCCATTTGTCGTGGACCCCGTGTCAGTAAAAACACCAACCTGTTGCATAGTCAAGGCATTAATGTCGCCAATCAGCACAGGCGTATTGTTGTCATTGCTGATTGAGGCAAGGTTCAGCCCGGGGTGCGCCACGAGCGACTGAATGCCATTTCCACCAACGTCATAAAACCCGTCAAATTGCCACAGGTTCAGGTCAGATGCCGTAAAGTTTGCCAACGTAAAGTTGCCAATGCCAGCGCCCACGCCGTTGTTGTCAATGGTCAAGACTTGCAGGCCGTCGTTGTAGCCGCTGAAAATTGAGGTAAAGGCGTTCTGCGGATTTACCCAGATCCCGCGTGAGGGGCCTGTGAGCTGGTCGGAGATGACGCGAAAGCCGCCAATCTTGCGGGGACGGCCGCGTTGAAAGCGCACCCACTCGCCGTCGCTGTAAAACACCTTGTCAAATATCGTGCCGTCGCGCTGGATGCCCGGCTTAGCGTCAAGAGTGAAGACCTTGGTGGCCATCAGAAAAGCCCGCCCTGAACACCCCCAGTAAAGTTCCCGGTGCCCGGTATGTTCAACCCAGTAGCAGTCAGCCCAAACAGCTTGACGCCCAAGATTGCAATACCGAACTCGCCGGAGCCGGGGCGGTAAACGCCCGTTGACGTTTCCGTTCCAAAGTTCAGCGATGGAGCGCCCACTGTGCCGTCCGCCAGAGATATATTTAACGCGCCGGCGGCGATCGTAGAGGCGTTGAGCAAGTTGATTGAGTCGCACAGCAAAATTACCTGCTGGCCGGCCGGAACAACCGCCGTGGACCCGCCACCGCTCGTGGTAAAAGTAATCTGATAGCCGGGGCCGCCACCATTGGTCTGGTTCGTGATGTAGTACACCTGCACGGTTTGGGGCAGAACCACGGTCACATTGGCTGACAGAGTTCCGGTGTACTTTTGAATTACATTGGCGGCCTCGGCGGCGGTCAGGGTGTAGCTCCCAGACACCACAGCCTTGGTGAGCTGGGTAAAGTTGAACTGAGTGCTACGGCCCAAGCCAACAGTGAAGAAGGCAGAGCCGGAGCAGCAAAGCACACAAGAGTCGGCCGGCTGCAATGAAATATTTGCAGCGCCATTAATTAGGTCACCGCCAGATGGCGCAATGGTCAGCGTGCCAGTCCCGCCGTTGCGGACCATCATGTACCAATCATTGCCCAATGTAACGGCTGACGTTAGGGTTAGGGTGCCAGCGCCGCCAGTCCAGACATAAGTTGAGGCACGGTCCGTGGCCAGAGCGGTGTAGTTGGACGCAAAGGTGTTGACCTCAATAGCCCCGTTCAAGGTGTTAGAGATGGCCTTGAGGCCAAATCCAGCAAGGGTGGCCGCATCCACGTTGGATGTACCCACGCCAAAGGCTATTAGTCCCCATGTGCCCGCCGTGGTGGCGTTGGTGGTCAGGTAGATGTACTTAGCCTCACCGGGGGCGATTGTGACGATTGAGCCGCCTGCGTAAGTCCTGACCTCAAAACTGTAAGAGCCGACGTTGCGGAACAAGGCATCAATACCCACCGACGCCTGATTTGCAGGCGGCATGTCCAAGGTGAACGAGTCAAGCGTGAAGGTCAGGCCGGTCGTCGTGCCGGCCGTGGTGGCCACCGCCGTGCCGCCTGAAGTAGCCGACAGCGTAAAGGTAGTCGTGCCGTTGGTGAGAATGATGTAGTAGGTATTGCCAGTGACAATGCCTGTCGCCGTGCCGGTTAGAGTCCCAGTGACAACGACGGCTTGGCCAACGAAAAGGCTGGGGGTAGTGGTGCAAGAGCACTGCCCGCCCGTGCCTGCAACAAGGACGCCAGCAAGGACCAAGCCGCTTGACAGCGACGTGACGTCCATGACCCGGGCGGCCGCGTTGTCTGTGTCGCTGCCGTTAATTGGCCACGACAGCGTGCTGTCTTCGGAAAGCGTGATGCTTCGATATGAAACGTCGGTTGGCTGAATTACCTGACCGGTAAACGGGCTATTAAAACTCATGAATCCCTCACAATCGCCTGACGATCGGCGGCACGAATGACGTTCTCCGTCTTCAGGACTTCAATGATTTTGTCGTAGTTGCTTTGCCACATAGGCATGCGTTCGTCATTCTTGATGAACGGCATGGCTTGCAGCAAAGTGCCATACAGCAGCGCTTGCGGGGCGTACTGGGTAAACCAGCTTGATTGGTTTGATGAGTCCAAGGGCTGCAAGCGCTCGTAGTACAGCACCTCGTAGGAGTAGGCCAATGTGGGGGTGGGCCCTACCAACCAGTGCGTGTAGTCGTAGTCGCAAAAAAATAACGGTACGTCCGTGCTGGCCGCTTCTGGCCAATACTCACGGATGTACTCGTAGGTACGAAGCAGAACAGGCTGGCGCTTGCCTGCCACGGTGACGTTCATTGAAACCGTTTTGCGCCAGCGTGCGGGCTTGGGGATAACATTATCAGAGGCCACCATGGTGCTTGTGGCTACAGTCAGGTTGCCAAGAAATTTGATCTCAGCCGCAATAATCTGCTCTGCCAGCATGATGAACTGCGGAATTTTGTCTAGCGTCTGCTGGTCTGTGCGCTCCAGATAGGTCTGGATGTCGTTAACCAAACTGTCGTACGTCATTACGGCTGCGACTGTCATTGTGTTCTCCGTTATCCGACGTTGCGTTTTTAAGACAGGAACAGGGCACGTTCGTCATTGCGACGCTTGACTAGCCCCGGTAGGATTTTACCCCCACCCCTTACAAATTTCAAGAACTCATCTGCCGCTTCTTGCGTCTCGCCCCGAAGAACCTTTTGACGGAGGGTGCTTCGCTGTACGCCCCCCAAACCCAGATTAAAAGCAAAGCTGACAAGAGCATCATTTTGACCTTGGGTAAGCACCAGAGGAAAAAGTCGGGCGACCCCAACTTCAAATCGCTGGAGATCAAAACTAAGGGTTCCATCTACCTCATCCTTTGAAAAAGCCCGACTATCCTCTGGCGCAAGCGGGAAAGCGTCTCTTTGATCCAGCGGTAAACGTCCTTGAGCGGGGTATAAAACATGACCAACTCCTACAGTCCAAAGCCTTGCTGGGCAACGGTACGGTTTAAACCTAACGCCTTCATGATGCTTGATCATCTCCTTGCAGCGGTCGGAGACCTTCAATCCCTACTCCCCTTGAACGCCCGTCCACCAAAGTGGAAGCTGATGATGCTGGCAAAGATAATCTGTGTGTCGGCGTCCCACAGTTTTGCAATCAGCACATCAAAGGCAATGTCCCGATGCCAAGCGTAAATAAAGCCGCCAACTTCCACGAAGGCAAACAGGCCGAAAAAGCCGTAGGTCAGCATGGGCCTGACACCGGAGCGCAGGTTGACCATCCACTGACTAGCACCCTGTCCTATGGCTATGTCGTGCGCGTAGAGTGCGGCCCGTTCTGACGCCTCGGCTTCAATGGCTTGGCCCTCAACTTTGATCTCCTCCACCCGCTGCTGGGCTTCAAAGCCAGCCTTGCGGAGTTCCAGTTCGCGCTCAATCTGCAACTGGGCCATCGCCATCTCATGTTTTTTGTCAGCACGGTCTTGGAAAAAGCCAAGCAGCTTGGGCAGGCCACCAGCCAGAAAGCTGATGAGGGTTGAGAGTAGGGTTAGCATTTCTTTTCTTCCTCATGCGATAGTTTGACGCCTGCAAGTAAGCCAATAAAACCACCAACAATGGTTTGAAATGCAGGGCCAACAAGTTCAAAAATCTTGTTGTTGTCCACCTTTTCATCAAACAGTCCAAGCAGCATTACACCGGACATTGACAAGACAACGATACACAAAGTCATGCTGACCATCAAGGTGACGAAGAAAGTGAGCTTGGCTTTCATTTCTTGTTCCACATCTCAAACAGAGTTTTGATCTTCTCTTCCAACACCGCCACCCGCAAGTCGAGTTTAGCTAGCACGATGATCAGCGTGATGATCGCCAGCAGGATGGGCCATGCCTTAGACAAGATTTCAAAGAAATCCACATCACAACCCTAATACTTTCTTGACAAGATCAGCCGCTACGCCGGGGCCAAACAACACGCAGACAATCACGCCGTACAGCAGGTACTCAATCTTTGCCATACGTTTTGAACCAGCGGCAAAACTCTTCTGGATGCCCTCGTATCTTTCGGCGCAGATGGCCTCATGCGTAGCCAGCTTTGCCTCAGTCTCGCTGATCATTTTCTCAGTCATCACACACCCATCTTCTTTCGGATTTCAGTTGCTGAGATGGCGTGGGTAGCAGCGTCAAACACCTCCTGCTCAATCTTGTAGCCTACGTCCCTACCATAGGTAATATTTGTGACATTGGGCACAAGCTGTATCTCGTACTGGCCTTGGTACAGGGGGTCTAGGTCACGCTTGATCAGGTCTTTCACCTGTTCTGCGGCAAATGGGTTGGAGCCGTTCCAGCCTTGGCAGTCCCTGATTTGGATGACCACTTGCCCTGTCTTGGCAATGGCCCGGTCAAACAACGCCCTGTGGCCCGGATGCCACGGTTGCCAGCGGCCCAGCATTTGCACCGTTTCCCGCTTCCAGTCAAACACGGGGCGGCGGCGGCTGTCTAGGATGTGCTGACCAATGAACTCAGCCCACTTCTCGGCGTTCTGCTCAGTGACACGGAAGTCATATTCCTTCGGCGGAATAAATGCCTTGTTGGTATCTTCAAAGCGTCCTTGGTCAATGGTGTCCATCCAGACAGTCCAATCGGCCTTAAAGTTGTTCCGCATCTCCACCAGCGGAGCCACAAAGTCGCAGATGACATAGTCGCCAGTGGACTTGAGAGCAAACTCAGCCATCCGCAGGGACTGACGGATGCGGCCCTCTTTGCTAAAATCCCAATCGTTGAACCGCTTGCGGATGTCGTCAGCATTGAACCAATCCACGCTGCACTTGTAAGATGCTGGAACCGTGTCCTGCATCTTGTGTGCTGGCATATTCTTGATGCTTGAGTTGCTCTCAAGGTAGGCTTTGAGGGCTTGTGCAAGGTAAGTCTTGCCGCTGCCCGGTAGGCCCATGATCAGGATTTTTTTCATTACATCAGCGCGTCAAGTTCGTCATGCGTTGTAGCGGCCTCAATAGCAGCAACCTTGGGAGCGATGGCAGCTTGTGCAGCGGCAACGGCAGCGAGGTCGTAGCTTGCTGGATCACGCATCTGTTCTTGGACAACTTGCTGGAAGCTGAACGAGGCATTGGCTTTCATGCCAACCTTGCGGTCTGCAACTGGGATGTCGTAGGTTCCGTACACGATCTGCACTGGGTCAGTGGACAAGTCAAACGTGTGGGCGGTGTAGCCTTGACGATGCGCTGTGATAGCTGGCCTCACCTCAATGGCTGATTTCCAGCCATCTTGCCCGGCAGGGGGCGCTGTGTCCCAGCAGTCGGTTACTGCGTTGTTTTGAATTCTTACAAATAAACTATTGCTCATGCAACGCTCCTTAATGCGGGTTTCTGGCCCAAACGGTCTTTGATGCGATCAAACGGAGCAGCCCAGTCGCCAAATACTTCTTGGCGCATTAGCTTTATGCTGTCGTAGTAGGGTGTAGCTTCACCATCAAGCGCGTACAGGAAGTAGGGCATGACGGGTGTGATGACCCAAGTTTCAACCCCCATAGCTGCTGACAGGTGGCTGACGCTGGTGCAGGAGCTAATCACCAAGTCGCACGATGCCGCAGCAGCGCGGGTGTCTTCCCAGCTATTTAGCTGCACGGGTTTAACCCAAGCTGGGCAGGCGTCTGCACCCTCATCCCGTTGCAGACTGATGAACTCAGCGTCTGCGTCCTTGACGGCGGTAAACATCAACTCGTAGGGAAACTTTTTGTGGTGCTCATGCTCAAACTGACTCTGCCCTTGCCAGCGCAGGCCAATGCGTTTCTTGCGGCCTTTGATGGTGGTCGGCTTTGTCAGGTATGGAGCGCCAGAGATGTCTGCCAACTCAAAGCCAAGTGGCACTACCGCCGACATACCTGCCACCCAAAAGTCGTGGTAGATGCCGAATACAGCTTCGTGTTGGATGACTGAGGAGACACCCTCCACATCAACGAACAGAGATGCGAGTGACCCTGTGCAGGCCACAATGACCTTACAGCCCCGTGCCGCAATGTACTTGGCGTAGCGCACTTGGTGAATCTGGTCGCCCAGACCACCCTCAAGATTGAGCAGGACGATGCCCTTGGTCTTGCCGTCCCACTGCTGGGTGGGTACGTTGGGGTGCTTGTTGCCAAAGACACCAGCCACACGGCCCCTGTCCATCAGGCTGTAGCCCTTTTGAATCTGCCCTTGGCGCAGGTAGTACCAACCCCGGTTGTAAGCGGCACGGTGGTTGTTTGGCTCTTCAGCTTCCAGTTGCTGGGCCAAGCGCCAGCCTTCAGCAAAGTCACCTGTTGTGGACGCCGCAAGCTGCAAATCCAGAGCGTGAAGCTCTGGGGTGGTGCGGGGGCGCTCTAGCCAAAACTCAGGCTGGCAGAAACTTCCGTAATGGGACTTGAGAAGGTCTTTGGGGTCTTGCTTGTGCTGTGCTTCCAGCTTGGGCTTGACATCGTGCATACCTACGTGACCGTGCAGGTTCTCGTCATCCTCAGCTACCGTGGAGCCGTCAATGTTGTCAAAGTCGTAGGAAAAGTCAGGCAGTTCAAGGAAGGCGTGGATACGGGCCAGTTGCGCTTTAGGGTCAGCCAGCAGGTCTTCGTACTCAACAAACAAGAAGTTCTCAGGGGCGTACTCGTAGCCGTTCTGGAGCGAGATGTAAGCAGCCTTCAGGTGATCCATTAACTGACCGGAGTACATAAACTTGTCAAGGTTCTCAGGTTTTGCCACACGGATAAATGAAGCGGCACAATCAGGCACTGAGCGCACCGTAGCAATGATTTTGGGCTTATGGCCGAGGACTTGAGACATAGCCGCCATGATCTGAGAAATAGGCCAGCCACGGGACTTGTCAATGATGACCGGAGCCTCTGTGTCTTCGTAGAACGCATCAATAGCGCCACGCATTGTTTGGGCTAACTTCTTCCGCTCAGGGTCATTCTCGTTCAGCAACCCAGCCGAGTGCCACGTATTTGCCAAGCCATCCAGCGCATGAACCAGACCAGACGTTGTTGAGACATGAGTCATTGGATTCTGGTTAAGGATAGCCGCAAGGACTGTCGAGCCAGAGCGTGGAATACCAGAGAGGAAGTGAAGTGTTTTGTTCATGTGTTTACGGAATTTTGGTTGCGGTAGAAAAACGGTATCCTGCCGAAACTTCTATCCAAGTTGTTAAAGCGCCTACTTGGTTGGGGGAGGACATATAGGTAATGTTACCCAAGCCTAGTTGACCTTGACCATTTCGGCCCCAAGACCACAATGTGCCATCTGTTTTAGTAGATAGTGAGTGCCTAAGCCCACCAGAAACATCATACCAATTGGTTAATGCTCCAACTTGCATTGGTGAGTTATATGAAGTTGTGTTTCCCAATCCTAACTGACCGCCAACGTTGTTTCCCCAAGACCATAAGGTTCCGTTGGTTTTCAGGGCTAAAGTATGATACGACCCACAAGCAACTTGAATCCATGCAGTCAAAGCACCGACTTGAACGGGAGAAGAGTAGTTTGTAGAATTGCCTAAACCAAGTTGCGAATTACCATTAACACCCCAAGCCCAAAGAGTTCCATTTGTTTTAATAGCAAGACATTGATTAAATTTAGCAGATACTACAGACCAATTAGTTAATGCACCAATTTGTACTGGGCTTGAATAGCTTGTTGTGTTTCCCAAACCTAATTGTCCTTGAGCATTTCGACCCCAAGACCATAATGTTCCGTTTGTTTGCGTTGCTATAGAGTGTTTAAAACCGTTAGCAATTTTACTCCACAATGTTCCACTTACTTGTTTTGGAGATGAATATCCAGTTGTGTTACCTAAACCTAACTGACCATCATTGTTATTTCCCCACGACCACAGAGTTCCATCTGTTTTAGTTCCAAGCGAAAAATACTTTGATGCTGCCACGTGTAACCATGCGGTTAATGCACCAACTTGTTTAGGAGAAGAATAATAAGTAGTGTTGCCAAGACCTAGTTTACCTAAAGAACCATCACCCCATGCCCAAAGAGTGCCATTGCTTCTGGTTGCTAAAGTATTATATTGCCCCCCGGAAATATTAAGCCAAACTGTTACACCAACTTGGTTTGGCGATGAATACTGAGTTGTGTTGTTTAGTCCTAATTGCCCAGCGTTATTTTGTCCCCAAGTCCAAAGTTGTAATTGCGCTGGTGTAACGCTGTTACTTGCCGCACTTGCTGCACTTGTGCCAGCTGCATTGGTAGCCGTAACAGTAAATGCATACAAAGTATTAGTGGTCAACCCAGAAACTGTAATTGTTCCAGACCCTGCTTGAGCTAAAGTTCCTGTAACGCTATCGGGAGAACTTGTAGCAGTGTAAAAAGTAATTGCAGACCCACCATCACTTGCTGGTTGGGTAAATGCAACAGTTGCGGTAGTAGTTCCTGTGGCTGTAGCTGTTCCAATAGTAGGTGCGCCCGGGACTGATGTCACCGCTGCTGTGGTATTGGAATCAGCCGTAACTCCAGATGGTGCAATAACATTAGTGGCTTTAACTCTACAAAAAATACCAAACCCAAAATCACCTATAACCACCACATAAGATGAAGAAGTTGCACCACCAATTGAAGTGCTTGGGCTTCTAAACCATTGATATGTAAATGTTGGTGCTGGTGAACCTGCCCATGTTCCATTTGTAGTTGTAAGCGTAAAGCCTACAGAGGCTGTTCCCGTAACTGCGGGGGCCACAGTATTAACTGGGGCAGCACCGTAGCTGCCACCGACAACTGTGAGCATAATTCCACTCACGATACATTTCCAGTAATAAAGACAACAGAGGCGGTCACAAATAAAACTGTGCAAACCCCTCGACTAGCTAATGTAAAAGAAGTTACTATTGTATTTGTACCGCCAAGGTATGCGGTTATAGCAGAGCTAGTATTTGAAATACCCGCTGTAGTGTTATTTACTATGGATATGACATCCCCCGCAGCAAACACGCTGGCTGGAATCACAACTGTTCCGCTTGTGCCAAGAACAACGAATTTACCTACATCGCCAACCACTAAAGGGTAACTTGCTGTTTTTGCACTCCCCGTTTGAGGGACGTTAAGGTAACCCAAAGAAGAGGTCTGCCCCGGAAACGTGTATGTATACGCACCAGAAACAGTAAAATTAGATGCAAAAGACCCTGAAATAGTCAGTGTGCTTGCCGCATTGTTTGCTACACCCGTGCCGCCGTTAGCTACTGGAGTGACATTAGCGGCAAGCAGTTTTACGGTACCTGCGGAGTTCTTAAAGTACAGCTTTTCATCAAGCGTGTTGAGCGCCAACTCACCGGCAACAAGATTGCCAGAAGTTGGCACAGCCGCCGCAGTTGTGCTGTGGTACAGCGATATGGGTGTGAAGTTTGTTTGTGCCATGATGGTTCCTTAAAATGTCCCGCCTGCAACGCCGTAGATTGTGCCAGTACCGCCGTTGGCTATGGGGAGAATGCCTGTCACGCCCGTCGTAAGTGGCAAGCCCGTGGCGCTAGTTAAAGTGCCGCTGCTTGGTGTACCCAGTGCTCCGCCATTGACCACAAATGCCCCTGCGGTGCCTGTATTGACCCCCAGAGCCGTCACAACGCCCGTGCCGGTAGTCACAGTGCTTGGCGCAACTCCAGCGCCTCCACCGACCATTAAAGCGTTGGACGCCAACAGAGCAGATGTAGCCCAAGTGCTTGTGCTTGTGAAGTAGGGCACGCCGCCGCTTGTTCCGGCAACCGTCAAGGCCAAAGTGCCACTTGTCGTGATTGGTGAACCGGCCACCGAAATGATGCCACCCGTAAACGACTGGGCAACACTGGTAACTGAACCTGTACCAGCCGCCGCCCACGCCCCATCGCCACGCCAAAACGTAGAGGCAGATGCACCAGTTCCGCTGTTTAGATTGGTAACGGGTAGGTTGCCAGTCACGCCCGTGGTAAGTGGCAAGCCCGTTGCATTGGTCAGGGTGCCGCTTGCCGGGATGCCTAGATCAGGGGTGACTAAAGTAGGACTGGTAGACAACACAACGCTGCCTGTACCCGTGCTTGTTACAACCCCTGTACCGCCATTGGCCACAGCCAACGTGCCGGCCAAGGTAACTGCACCGGTGGTAGCCGTGTTTGGCGTGAGGCCGGTGGTCCCTGCGCTGAAGGTCGTTACACCCCCCGCTGCGCCACTTGACGCCAAAGTAATCCGGCCTTGCTGGTCAACGGTCACATTTGCGTTGGTGTACGCACCCGGTGTAACAGCCGTGTCAGCAAGAGAGATTGTGCCGGTGGAGGTAATTGGACCGCCCGTTAGGCCAGTTCCCGTCGCAATTGAAGTGACGCCAGAGCCTGATGCAAATGCAGTCCAAGCACCGTTGTAACCCTCAAACAAGCCTGTTGTTGAGTTAAACCGGAAGTTTCCTAGCGTAGACGTTCCACGCTGACCTGTTGTTCCGGCTGGAACCACGACCCCCCCGTTGCCGGGGATTACGGGGTCGGTGGCCAAAGAAACCGTTGGGTTGCCGCTGACCCCAGTGCCGTTTGCCACGTCAATTTGACTTGCGGTGCCTGTGATGACTGCAGCAGTGATGCCGCCACCAGTTGAAAGCGCCACAAGGCCATTAAAACTGGCGTTGGCAAAATTTGCTACTTGACCGCTCAAGGCAATGGTTGGGTCGCCAGAAACACCAGAGCCGTTGGTTACCGTCAACCCCGCCCCGGAAGAGGCCACAGAACGGCCTGTAAGGGCCGTAGAGGACGTTTTGACTTGTATGCCGGTGCTGGAGTTGACCAAGGACAATAAAGCGTCTGTGGTCGTTATATTGAACAGGCCCTGCGCCCCGCCGTCGGTCACCGTCAGACCATTGGTTGCACCAACGTAGCGGCTGTTGGCCAACTGAGGCGTCTGGCTGACGGTCAGGTAGGTGTAAGGCTGCGACGGGGAGGCGGAGATGGCACTGGCGGTGGTCTGCACCGTCACGCCATTTTGGACGACCGGGACCGCTTCCGTGCCCGTAATGGCACCGGCCGCTGGCAATTGAAGGATAGTGACTTGTGCGGACATTATGTGCTCGTGTTGTCTGGCGGGTTTGGTGAAATGGTGTCCCTGTTCCCGGTAGATGTTGGAGTCTGGGTATTACCCTCAGTTGAGATCTGATACACGCTGGTCTCGCCGCCCGTGAGCAAATAGTTATCGCCGGCACCAATTGGAAGGTCGGGGCGTGGAAACCGAATTGTTATTCTTTCGGTTTTGCGAGCCGGCAGGCGGTAGGGGTCAAGCTCATCTGCACAACCCTCGTTGCACACCCTGAGACCCGGCAAGTTGGGGTCGTTGCGCATCACGGCATGCGGGCGCTTCATCTTGCACCGATCACAAATTGCAATCGCAATGTCAGAGTATCCAAGGGTGTCCAGAAAGATGGCCATCGGTCACCTTGTGTACACGCTGATGTTCGGGGCAAAGTAGATTGGCGACTTGTCGCGCTCTTCCTCTTCGGCCATGGCAAGGTACTTTGCCGCTTGACCCTCAAGGTACTGAACGCGGTTCAAGTCCACGCCGGGCAGCTCAAGGCTCATCCGGTGAGCCAGCATCATCACCACGGCCTCGTACCAGCGCTGTGGTACCTCCAGCTCGCCGTACAGGTCGCCCACGTCCATGATCTGGCGCGAGTACCAGATAGTCATCTGATAGAAGGCATCTTGAGGCGTTGGCCACAGCACGATCTCGCTCTGCGGAATGGTGCGGTTGAACCAGAACTGAAACGGCTGGTTAGCTGTAAAGTTCTTGTTGGGCAGGTTGGTGTAGTCGTCGCGGTTCAGGCGCGACATAGTGATTTCGGTGCTGTTGTTGCCAAAATACAACTCTCGTAGGCTTAGAGTGGTCCCGCTGTAGGCCCGGATGCGGTAGTACGGCACGGTCTGGCCATTGGCAATGTCGGTCCAGATCCACTCGTTGTCCACCACGGTGATGGGCCCCAGATCGACCAAGGTTGACCAAGTCACGTTGTCGAGGGAGTATTCAAGGATAAATGATTTGGTGCCGCTGGAGGCCGGCAGGAAGCCAATGGAGCCGATGAAAATAGGATTGGACGGGCCAAAGTCAACAGCAATGTTGCCGTTGGCCGAGGTTTGGGTGCAGACGGTCTCTACGTCGCCGTCATAGACGTTTGCAACGGTTCCGCCAGCCGAAGTGGTGTAGCTGCCGTCAGGGCGGTTCATGTAACGGTACAAGGCGTTCAGCACGTCATTGCCGCCCAGAGGGAGCAGGTACGTTGCCTTGTCAGCCGTAAAGCCGTAGACCTTCTTGCTGATGGCCCAGTACTGGATGCCGATGTTGATCAGGTTGGACAACAGGAAGAACAGCGACTCGCGGGAGCTTAGTACTTGCTCCGAGGTCAGTTCACCGGCCAGCTTGCCGCAGCGCCGTGCGCCGTGATCAATCAGCGTTTGGACCGTTATGACGGTTGTACCAACGGAGTTTGAGTAGGCCATGTCAGCATTTCCATCTTGCAAGCGCCGCCGCCTTGCGGGTTGGCTTGCCTTTTTCGTCCTTCATCGGGCCGGGCACACCGCTCATTCTGGCGCAAAACGAGTCCTTGCGTGCGCCGCCTTGGGGCTGTGGTGCCTTCAGGTTGCTGCCCGTGGCTGCGTTGTACTTGGCTCTGCCCTTGGCAGTCAGGCCAGCCCCTTTGGAAGCAGGCAACTTCTCGCCGCGCCCAATGGCCAGACTGACGTTCTTTTTGCTCATTTCACTTTGGCAGTCTTAGCCGACTGCTTAAAGTCACCAGCCGTTGGCGCACCCTTGCTGCCCACTCGGCGCATCTTTTCGCCTGAGCCTTCAGAAATTCGGTCACGTTTTGCGTTGATATTCGCATACAAGCCGCCTCCTTTAAACTTTTTGCCCTCATCCGCCTTGGCAAACTCTTTGCCGACTTTTTGAGGAATGCCAGTCTTTTTGGCAAACGCAGGATTATGCGCAACCGCCTCCATCAAACGATGCTGGGAAGATGATTTGCTTGGCATTACGCATACCCCTTGACCATCTCCAAGATGCACCAGTAGGTGTCACCAGCAGAGGCGTCGGCCGTGCTGAACATGATGTCACCAGTCACCCCGGTGCCGCCGTTGTTAAAAATGCCGCCAAAGTTGCTCATATCAAGCGTCTGCGTGGCACCGGGCGACGAGAGAAAGAACGGCACGTCCGTTGTTGCGTCCCAGAACATTCTGACTTCCATGCCGTGATTGGCAATGTAGATTTTGGTGACTGTAACCCTGTCACAAGCCGCGCCTGATGCGCTTGCCGTCAGGGCAGACACGTCTACCTTCAAAACCGCAGATTCACCAGTGCCGTCACTGATGTTTGTAAATTTCATAATGACCGTGCGCTCACCATCTATGAGCGTCTGGCTTGTCACTGCATCAGCCATATTTTTCTCCAATTAAAAGCAGGGGCCGAAGCCCCCACTTTGGTTCAGCACTTTACCGAACGACCGCCGGTCATACGTTTGATTGGGGCAACTTTCCCCCCAGCCTTGTAAGGTCTGGCATAGTAAGGTGGGGCTGAAGGCTCACGCATATAAGACCCATACCCCCGTCCCGTCTCATCTACACGGACCGGCATTGGTGGACGTTTATCCTCACGTGCCGCACGGTCAAACTTATCTTTCTCAAAAGCAGTTAAATCACTTGGTTCCGGTGGCGGCGTAATACGTTGCTGTGATGCATCAAATGGAAACTCTATAGACATTGGCCGAGCATAAGAATCCACATTGCCTTGGTTGTAATAATCACTTTGATTCTCGCGTCGTTGGTCAGTATTCAAGCGTAACGCTGAATCATAGTCATTTACCGGATCTTGTGGTCCATCTTGAAAACTCGGGTCTTGACTAAAATCAAGAGCGACCTCGGGCGGATTGTTTGCTCCGCGAATTAAACTATCCCTTTCCTCAGAACTCAGCAAAGAAAACGGGTCGCCGCCCTCAGCCATTTTTCTGACCTTGCCGCCCTTTTTAAAAGTGCCGGCAACGAGGTTAGTTTTTACGGGCTGCGATGGTTTTTTGTTGCCTTGGGGCATTGCAACGGCGCGTCCTGAGTTAACAGTCCCGCCTGCCGCGTAGGCTTTTTTTGGGGCACCGCCCTCTTTGTAGCCACCGCCGTTTGATTTGGCAACGCCGCCAGTGGCATAACCAGCAGCGCCTTTAACTACGCCGCCGGTGGCCATCTTCTTGGTCATACCGCCGCTTTTAAAGCCGCCTTGGCCGTTTGTGACACCGCCCGTGGCCATCTTGCCGCCCTTTTTAAGGGCCAGCTTTGTGCCTTTGCCGCCCTTGTGCTCTTGCATGTCATGCTGCTTGAAGGCTTTCTTGACCATGGCCTTGTCTTGCGCCGTGTCAGCCTTACCGCCTTTTTTCATCATGGGCGGCATAGCGGACGGCATTGATGGCTGCATTTGAGCAGCGCCACCGACCGGACCCGCTGGACCGGCACCGGATGGCCGGCCGCGCATGGCACGCCGGCGCATGGCCAGAGACGGCTTCATAGGGGCCTTGGCACCCATCATGCCGCCACGAGCGGGCATGGAAGGGGGCATAGCACCGGCGGCGCTCATAGGCGAGCCCATCATGCCTCCGTCAGCCTTCTTGGCTACCTTGCCACCCTTTTTGAGTTTCAGCTCAACTGAGGGCTCGGTGGTCTCCATCTTGACCATTGGTTTGTATTGACCCATGTCGCTCTCCTTATGCTTGTGTGACGCCAAGAGCGCCAATACGGGTTGCATTCGGGCCTGCTGCAATTGCTGGCAGGGCTATTCCCATTACAAGGCGCTTGATACCGTCAGCCGCCGAGGAAGGGAGGTAAGTACCACGCACATCACCAGTCGTGGTGGTGGCCGTCAACGTGGCGGCGGCGACAAAAGTACCGGCATCTTCGGCTAGGGTGCTGTTCCAGCCCGCACGAGTAACGTATCCAGCATCGGTGATGCGCAGTGGCGAACCCAAGATGTCGGTTGTACCCACCGCAACGGTCACCACGCTTGCCCCGGAAGAGACAACACTGGAGATTTGGAAAAAGGCTTTTTTCCCGCTGACAGTTGTTGAGGCCACCGTGCCCGTCGCAATCACCTCGCTCATGGCCTGACCGTAGTAGTCAAAACCAGAAACCGTGATGTTGACAGTGGTCGGGGAGCCAGCGCCTGTGGTTGTGGACACA
>Ga0181351_1000077_pt1 | contig 25704 bp, 22 predicted proteins | sample Su13VDMM15SD_FD_170485 | JGI IMG/M metagenome (GOLD analysis project Ga0181351, IMG submission 170485) | Freshwater viral communities from Lake Michigan, USA - Su13.VD.MM15.S.D | ecosystem: Environmental > Aquatic > Freshwater > Lake | place: USA: Michigan | collected 2013-07-16 | reverse complement strand
GCTTCTAAGAAATCAGGTCGCTCAATGATGTAAATTGGGCACGGAAAATGGTATGCAACTTGAAGTTGTGTTTGAAGAACAACTTGAGCTACTGATTCAGCGGCTTTGCAGACTTTTTGTTTTTTGGCTACTTTGCTCATGCTGCAACCCAATCCCATGCAAAGAAATCAAACTTGTACTCGCCTTCTGGACGAGCCGGAGTTTCTTTCCAGTTGGCATCTGCGCCGCACCAGAAAACAATTTTACCTTCTACAGGTTCAGGCCGTGGGATTGGAGGTTGCATTGTGCAAGTGGCCTCATCTAAAGTCCATGCTGACCAATTAGATGCTTGGTCACGGTCATTAAACGCAGTAATAACATCCTGTTGTTTAGCAGTCTTTTCTTCCGCAGTCATGTCACGTTTATGCCACACATCAGTCCAAACACCATCTACTTTTTCGTAAGTAGGTTCTTCTGCGGTCATCAACTCATATACGCCCAAAATAGGGCGCTCAACACGAATGAATGTCTCCCAGTGTGCAGGGACTGAACCAAATGCTTGGATTAGGTTGTTCTCAAAAGCAGGGTGATTTTTAATTGTGCTGTTTTCAGTTTCAATATAAAGATTCATATTTTTTATCCTAACTAACTAATTAATCAATTATTTATTATTCATTCGCCGTGCGTGTTGAAGGGAATGTGCGAGTTGTGCCGGGCCAGATGATACGGACTGCGCCAGCACCTCCAGACCCCCCATTAGCAAAAGTTCCAGAACCCTTAGTACCAGCACCACCCCCTCCACCACGCAACCCGCCACTGGAAAACCCATAGCTACTGGGGTTGGTGGTGCCACCTGCAGCACCGCTTGAGCCGCCTCCTCCACCAAAACCACCTTCGCCATATACAGCTATAGCGCCTCCAGCACCATTTGAGCCTTCGCCTAATAAGCCCACACCGCCGCCAGCGCCACCGCCTCCATTCGTTGAGTTTTCGCAAGCAACGCCATTGGCCCCGCCGCCGCCGCCTCCTCCGCCACCACCGACGCCATTACCTCCAGCGACACTAGCATCAGGAGCAGCTGTACCACCATTGCCAGAATACCCTCCGGCACCACCGCCACCTCCGCCATTGGCGCCGCTAGAAGATGCACCAGCACCACCATTACCACCGCCATCACCGGCATATGAACCACCCGATCCACCGACGCCAGTGGTTCCAAAAACATACGTGCCCGGATTACCACCAGAACCTGATGTGGTGGTTCCTGCTACAAACGAAGAGGCACCACCAGCAGTACCGGAGGTAGCAGTAGTTGTTGATCCAGGACCACCAACGCCAACAACTACTGCATACGAAACACCGGGAACAACAGTAATGTTATTACGATATCCAAGGCCACCGCCTCCGCCGCCACCAGGAACACCACTGGCATTTCCTTTTCCGGATCCACCACCACCTCCAACAGTAACAACAGAGACAGAGGTTACCCCAGCTGGTGCAACCCAAGAGTAATTACCTGCCGTTGTGTAAGAATCTTGGCCCGGAGGTGCAACAAAAGCTGCTCTTTCTTTCCTCTTACCAACACTAGCTGCTTTGGGAACACTAACTAATTTTCGAAATAAAGGCATAATTAAAAGAAACTCTGTACAGATGCAAACACATTGTAAGTTGGTGTTGCAGAGGTTTTAATAATACTGAATGAATATATGTCCGTGTTGGCTGATGTACCGCCAAGTGGTGCACCTCCTGCCCATTTTACGATTGTTGCACTACCATCAACTTGATATACGTTAATATATTTTCCATTAGCACTATTTGGATTAATAATAGTAAACGATGCAGTATTACCTACTGGCATACCAGCAAGACCTGTAAAGTTAATTGTACTGTTTGCAGATGAGTTAGCAGTAAATACTATAAGTGGTTGTGCCACATTAATAGTTGTATTAGCACCCATCAAGGTAGTCACATTGGCTGTTTCAAATACTGTACTGAGAAAACTAGTTGCACCAGATAGGTTAACATTACCTGTTGTGACTGTTGGTGCAAAACTATTGGAGGTAACTGAGCCTGTTCCAAGTTTATCACCTGTTACAGCTCCTGATGCTAGTTCGGATGTATTGATTGAACCATCTGCAATTGCTGCTGTAGTTATAGCGTTAGCTGCAATCAGATTACTAGTGATTGATGATAGGCCAAGTTTATCGCCTGTAATAGTTGCTGATGCTATCAGGTTGCCAGTTAATGTAGTTGGTGCAATCTTGTCACCAGTAATAGCATTAGTCTGAATTTTAACTGTAGATACAGAGAAGTCTGATGGAATATGTGGACTAGCACCAAGTCCAAGGAACAATACTTGGATATTATTTGTGCCTGTTGGTGGTGCTTCTGAGAAGGTAAGTGTTGTGCTAGATAACGAATATGTATCTGTATGCTGGCGAATACCACCAACGAACACAAGAATAGAGCTAGTGGTTACTGGTGCTTCACGCAAGGTAAAGTTGACTGTGCTATTGTCACCATTGAAGGAGTCAATAGCAAAGGTCGCTGATGTGGGTAGATTTCCAAGGAAGGCCAATTTATTATCCTTTTATATTGCGTTGGGCTTAGTATTGATTGTTTACTCTATTTAGTTAATATAGGATGACATTATCAAATGCTTCCTATATTAGTATACCGTTTGCGTATCGTCAGACACACCACCAAACTTTTTAACAATATTGAAGATACGAGTGTTATCCTCAAGCGCCATTATTTCATGAGGCTCACCGGGACGAAAATCCATCAGTTGTCCTGCCACAGCTTCTTTTTCCCAGTCGTGTGAGTAGGCTTTTATTTTTCCACGAGCAACAATTGTGATGTGAACATTATTTTCGTTATGAATATGTTTGGGCAGAATGTCTCCTGCTTTTTCAAAGTCATACATGCCGCCATGAATATCTCCCATATTTTCAAGCGGTTTAACCGACAACATTTGGCTCACTTCCCGAAACAGTTAAGTCAACTAGTGTGCCATCAGCTTTAACAGCGGGCTTAGCTGGGTACTGTGGGTTAACAGCATCAACTAACACCCACGCATTAAGTGCTGCAAGGTAATCGACCCACGCTTGACGAGCTTCTTCATTCGGCGCAGATTCAATTTTTTCCTGTGCCGTTTCTTTAAAGAACTCAACAGCTCTATTGGCACTGTCTGTAAATTGTTGCATTTTTACTGCACGTTCTTCATCAGTCATTTCACGCACAAACCAAACATCTTTTACAATTCCGTTATCCCATTGATAATCTGCTTCATCTACTTGAAAAGTTGTTGCTAAATATGGGCATTCAACACGCTCAAACTTTACAAATTCTGCGGGCAAATTGTTAACGTCAATATGAGGGAATGCTTGACGAAAGTTATCACCCATAATTGGGTGCTCAAAAGGCTGACCATCTACGATGCGAATAAAAAGTTCCATTATAAATCTCCTGTGTTTGTTGAAGGAAATGCCCGACCTGCACCCCATATAATTCTAACTGCGGCTGGGCCGCCAGTACCCCCATTAGTATTACCGGCAAGGTTGGCTCCTGCACCGCCTCCACCACCACCATATGCACCACCTGCAACACCATCACCAATTGCACCGGTAGTTCCGTTTGCGCCATCACTACCACCACCACCACCGCCTCCTGTGGTTGTTCCAGCAGCTCCGTTGGATCCTTGCCCTAAAAGACCAACACCACCTCCACCTCCGCCAGATCGAGAAACAGAACCATCACCAGTAAGGCCACTACCTCCTCCGCCTCCTCCGCCGCCAATTCCTGCATTACCACCACTCGGATCATTACCACCAGCACCACTTTCAGCTTGGTATCCAGCAGCACCTCCGCCGCCTCCACCGTCTGCGTCTTGTTGACTGCTTGAGCCGCTTTTTCCGTTACCGCCAGCGCCACCATCAAAACCTACCGCCTGGGCACTGCCTGAGGTAGTGCCGCCAACACCACCATTACTACTGCCACCAGTACCGCCTATTCTACCTTCTGCTACGGATGAACTAACAAATGTAGCAGAACCACCTGAGCTTATTGAAACCGTGTACGAAGTGCCCGGTGTTACAGAGTAATTGTTTAAAAACATTAAACCTCCCCCTCCTCCTCCACCTCCTCCATCATATGTGTCAGAATCAACAGCACAGATTGTTCTTTGGGAAGGTCCTCCAGTACCGCCTTTTCCTACGCAGACAACGGAAACCGCAGTAACTCCTACTGGAGCAACCCATGAATATGTACCAACACCGGTATAAAAATTCTGACCTTGATTAACCGTTAATGTCTTTGAACCTACAGCTTGTGCTATCTGTTTTAATGTTAAAATACCTACAGCCATGATTATCTCACTACGTTGGTTGATGGAAATGTACGGGTGATTGTAGGATAACCAGACCAAATAATACGAACTGCACCGCCACCGCCACGACCCCCATTACCAGAAGCTGAATCACGGCTAGCGCCGCCGCCTCCGTAGGTGCCACCATTAATCTGTAGGCCTGCAACACTGCCACCATTAGAGCCGCTTGATCCTGCACCGCCGCCGCCAGTTGTACCTGTTCCAGCAGCACCATTTGTGCCTTGACCAAAGAGACCAACACCTCCACCACCACCACTAGCGTCGGTAGAACCTGTGCCCCCGCCGCCGCCTCCTCCGCCTGTTCCTACAGCACCAGCTGCGCCTCCATTACCAGAATACCCGCCTGCGCCGCCGCCTCCACCAGAAGTTGATGCAGCTCTATTCCCGCCAGCACCGCCATCGCCACCGCCAATAGAACCCGCAATAGTTGACCCTGTGCCGCCCGCACCGCCACTACCACTACTTGTGTTGTTTACACCGCCACCGCCAGCCCAAACCGTAGCTGTTGCTGTAGATACGCCATTAAACCAACTATCACCGCCAGCGACCGCAGTTACTCCTGCAGCTGCTCCTGCGCCAACAGTTAACTGGTAAGAAGCGCCGGGAGTGACCGCAAAGTTATTGTAGTAACGAAGACCACCCCCGCCACTTCCAAATGCGTAAGTATCATCTCTGCGACCACTGCCGCCAGCACCTACACAAAGAACAGAAACAAGCGTCACACCATCAGGGCAAACCCATGTATAAGCCCCAGGAACCGTAAACAGTGCTTCCCCATTTAACAAAAAAGGGTTTATTGTTGCGGAGATATATCCGCCAGGATAGCGTTTGGACATCTTTTACGCCAATTAAGAAATTTCTTCCCAAGAAATCAAACTGGCAAGGCCATTAGAAGTTCCGGATTTAATACCAATAGATTCGTTTTCTTCCAAATAAAATGACGTTGATTTATCAATAATAACCAAAGTAGTACTACCTGGAACTGGAATTAATTGTGCAATTGGGAATCCTGAACCAGTCAGTGCAGCACCAGTATAGACGTTAACTGTTACATTAACTGAATTAGCATTAGTCTCTCTGTTTGCTACTAGAATAGTATTAATTTTGTAAACTTTACCACTTGAAGCTGGATTGCTAAGCAAACCAATCTCACTTGTGGTAGACAAGGTCATGTTGTTTGAATTTGCATTAATCAACGATACGTTGACAATATTAGGTGCGGCCATTTAGTTTTATCCTCCAAATACAATAGCCATCGCTATTGCCTTTCCTGTTGTTGCACCTGGTGATGCAAGTTTTGCGTTTGAAATTGTTCCGTCAACGATGTTATTTGCGTTGATTGCTGTAAGGCCAATCTTATCGCCTGTTACAGCTCCTGATGCTAGTTCGGATGTATTGATTGAACCATCTGCAATTGCTGCTGTAGTTATAGCGTTAGCTGCAATCAGATTACTAGTGATTGATGATAGGCCAAGTTTATCGCCTGTAATAGTGGTAGCAGCTATCAGGTTACCAGTAATTGCAGTCAATCCAATCTTATCGCCAGTAATTGTACTAGATGCAAGCTTGACACCAGTAATTGAACCGTCTATAATTGATGCAGCAGTTAAAGTACCTTCAGCAGGAATAAATTTAGTGATTGTATAGTTGCGATAGGTAACAATAATATTACCAGTGCCAACTGATGGTGCTCCAGTAAACGTGAGGGTTTGTGTTCCGTTTACAGTATATGCCTCATATGGATCCTGTTGAACATTGTTAACAAGAACTTCAATGTCAGAGGGATTATACACCGCTCTAGACAATGTGATAGTAGTTGTGCTACCATCGCCATTGAATCTTTCAGTAAGAGATGTAAATGACTGAGTGGTGGGTGTGTTACCTAGAAAAGACATTAGTTAACTCCAATTAAGTTATTTCTAGGACAGACAGGATCACATCACACCCGGCTGATGATGAAACCTTAATTGCATCTGTTGCCTCTAGGACCAACTTCTGATCTCCACCAATCGGAACAAAGGCGCCTCCGACTGCAATCGTAGCATTTCGAACCATGTAATAGTCAGCTGCACTTGCAGTTACAAACACATTACAACTTACTGGAGAAGTTGTTAAGTTTGCAATGGACATGCCAATGACAGTTGCTGAGACACCACTGCCAGCGGTAAAAATTGTAGTATTTGCGGATACATTTGCACCGAAATAATTCTTGAAGGTATTAGCCATCTTTTATTTTCCTTGATATTCTATTTATCTATTTAACCTAGTGCAATTGCAAAGGCCAGGCCATCACCTGAAACAGCTGAGGCTATAAGTCCAACAGCTGTTACAGTTTGTTGTATAATTAAGTTGCCTACCATACCTGAGTGATTTTGACACTGGTAAACATAAGTGTTACCTGTTAATGCAAAAGGAACTTTCCAGATAAGTGTTCCAGTTTCTTTTGCTTGAGCACCACTTTCAGTAGTAACAACACCAGCTGTTGATACATGAGTAAGTCCTACATTATAAAGTACTCCGCCATTTGACTGTCTTATTAAAAATGGATGTCCTGAAGCATTAATATTAAATGAAACTGTTTGGCCTGGATGTAAATATATGTCAGGATTGTTACCAGAATATTGGTCAAATAGATAAGCACCTGAACCTGAATTCGTAACAGCAAAAGTAGTAACACCAGTTCTTACATTAGCATTTGAAGAAAATGCAAATCCATTGACAAGAATATTTGTAGATGAAGTTAATAGACCGGATGCACTTGTTAAAGTGGAAATATTTGCTGATCCAGATACAGCAAGATTAGTTAAAGTTGTGTTACCTGTTACAGATAGATTGTTTGCAAAAGAAGCCGAACCATTAGAGTTGATATCATCAAAACTAATTGAATCAAGGACAATATTTCCCGATACTGTTAAATCGCCACCAATTGTAAGGTTGTTAGCAACCGAAAGGTTGGTATTTGAATAGAAAATGGAGCCACTGCCACCTTCGACCAAGGAGTTAGTCCTTGTGATGAGGTCTTGTGTTCCCGTCAACCATTGACTGAATGTGTTTGCGGTATTTAATTGTGAAATTATAGGCATTACTTATCCTGATTTGCAGCAATTTGCAATAACAACTGTTTAATATCTTGCATATCTTGTTCTAGCTTATCCAGTCGTTGTTTATCTTGTTGTTTTTCTTCTTGCTGGCGTTTAGAGATTTCACGCTTCATACGATACTCATTTAAACCATTTATGTCTGTATTTAGAATGGCTTTGGAATGAGTATCTCGAACAAAAGTAGAATCGTTAACTTGTACTAATGGCATATTTTAACCTGCTGGGAATGCAATTGCACGAACATCACGAATCTTTGGAACATCGATTGTATCTGTACCTGCCATTACAATCTTAATTGAGAAGGTTCTAAATGTTGAGAAACCGGTTGTATCAGTTGTATAACTAACAGAATTGTTTGCTACACCACCAGTTCCAGGTGCAAATACCAATTCACGATAATCATTTCGGTTAACAGCAACAAAGTTTTCGTTGCCAAGTTCTGTCATTAACTGATAGTTCTTATTATCGAACAAATCAGAATCGGACTTAGAAAGAATCTTGTAATAAACAAGTATTTTTGCATCAGCTGGTTTGAAAGCTGTTAAGTATACACGCAAATCACCCGAATCGAAACCATCATTCAAAATAATTTTACGGAGAATATAACGAACATAAGAGTTTCCGCCAAACTGTTTATCTTCACCATTGTAAATTGCAACAGCACCAGAACCACCACCTGAGCCAGGCGTTAATGTGATTATAGGAGAAGTTGTATAACCAGAACCTGGATTTGTAATGTAAACTGAATTAACTGTATTACTTACAACATTTGCCACAGCGGTTGCACCTGAACCACCACCGCCTGTAATAGTTACCGTAACATCACTAGTGTTTGCGTAACCTGTGCCTGATGAAGTAACAAATACCTCAGAATTTCTTAGTGGCAAATCATTGATGATATTACGAATTGTTAAAGCGCCAAAACGAGTTGAATCTACAACTGGAGTAACTGCTGGATTCAATGAAGTCAATGTTGCATTTACAATCAAAGAGTTATTGCTTGTTGTAATTACACGGCGACCTCCGCCATCATCCATGTAATAGTCTTTAAGTGGCGTAATTGGTTTAAAACCAGCTGAACCACCGCCAGCATCAACTACAGAATTAAATTGGTAAGATACAGACGTATTAGAAATAACCACATCATTTGTGATTAGGTGCATTAAATCATATGGCACATTTGCAGCTGGTGCAATTGCTCTAAATCGCAATTGTGCAGGTGATGTTGAAAATACATTTCGGTAAATTCTAAACAACATGTCTGAATTTTGATCAGCAGTCCAAGTAGAACCGTTTTGAGATAGGAATAGAGAACCACCATATGGCTGTTCTGAAATCTGTCTTTGTTGGACAATATCTAACTTACCAATCTCAGCAATATAAGCTTCATACTTGTTTGAGTTGGAGAACAATACGAATGAATGTTCACCAGGCTGCATGTATACAGGTGCATCAAACTTAAACTCAGTATATTTTGTAGCATCATCCAAATCTGGAGAATCAGTTGTGTTAACTTTATCAGGAGTCAATACAACAGTACCATTTGGATAAATGATTGATGCAGATGGAACACCGTTAACCGTTGGCCTCAATTGCAATGTAACTGGAACAGTATCATCTTTTGTTTTAAAGCAAACACTCAAACGACTTATATACACACCTTGTGGGTATGTTAATGGGTCAACTAAGAATGTTTGTGCAAGTGGATCAAACCATCCAGATATATCAGGATCTGGGATTCTTCTTTGTCCTATAATCCTAGAAATAGGTTGTTCTGCGTTTACCGCACTTCTTTGAATTGTTGGTTGTGTAATTGAAAGAATTGTTTCTTCTACAGTTTGAATTAAACCTTGTGCAAAGAATGAAGTATCTCCGTTTGTGGATGAAGTTACAACATCATTGATATTATTATCAATCAATCTTAAGCGTTTCTCACCAATGCGGAAAGTGGAAGCAGGTATAGTAAATAAACCTGCAACATCACCTGCTGCGGTAGTTTTTAATCTGCCAATTGAGTATACTGAATTGTTTGCAACTGGCGTTGTAGTCCAAGAAGATGAAATTGATGCCACTCTTGTAGCTGGATTATATGTTGAAATAGTTGCTTGTTGACCAGCACCAGTTCCTGAAACAACAAAGATTGTAGCTGCGTTATAATCGGTAATGTTATTGGCTGTTGTAGCATCCAAATCTAGTGTGATAGAAGATGCCGCAGCACCTTGACACAAACCACTATAGTGTTCATAACCAACTATTCTAGCAGTTGTTCCTGTGCTTTGGCCAATCAAGTTGGCGGAAGCCAAGTTATATGATCCGCTAGGCTGGTTGTTAATAATAAATGCTTCAGTATTTGAAGTTCTTACAATAACAGCCGTACCGTTTGTGGTTGAGGTTGTGTTATTGAAAATATTAACTAGTTCAAAATTACTTACCTCTGTGCGGTAATTTAATTTGTTTTCACGCAGAATAAACTTATTAGCCCGAGATGTAAAACTTTCAATCAATGTAGTATCAAAGAAAGGAAACATTGTGATATTTGGTTTAAAATCAGAGCCAACAACTACAATACCTTTCTCACGCATAAACGGAATAATAGAAAAGTCTATAAGTCTATCACCAATACTTTGTGTGATGGTCTCTGGCACAACCCTAGAAACTATACCTGAACGTGTTGCTGTACCAAATTGTCTTGTAGTTTCAAGGTTGTCTTGTTCAGTTGTGACTGTTCTTCCTGTCCAGTTTTCTTGCCAATTGCCCCAAGTGAAATCAAAAGGAGATGTTGAGGATGTAATTTTATCCCATACATCTTTAGTACCACCAACATTAATAACAACTTGTGGCAGTCTATTTGTATCTAACCAAATATCTGTTGTTGGGTCAATAAAAACTTTACCAATATAACTAGTCACATTGAATGGGTTAACACTCAACGATCTAGAAGCTTTTGGTTGACTGATGAATGTGGTATCAGTTGTTGATATGATAATTGATGAACCATTTTGTTGGAAGCCAGATGAATTGGCCGCATCAAATTCCAATGTGATTGGTGTAATGTTAAATGATGGTCTCAATTCTTTTGCTTGTGAATCAATAGATGCACGATAGTCAACTTTTGCCACATCGGCAACTGAATGGCCATCAAAAGAATCAACAACAATACCATTTTTAAATCTAGGCAAGTTTGCAGAGTCCAAAATTGTCAAGTCTTGTTTAGAAATTGCGTTCTGTTCAAGTAGTGACAATGCTGTGTAATACTCAATATTTTCAACACGTTTTTCAATAGCACCAATGTCACGCATTGTGTATCTTCTGTGGTTGATATATTGTGTTGTAACATTAGATGTGTTGGCAACATATGCAGGACTACGCAAGATATACAATGTCATAGCATTGTCTTTATCTTTTGGATCTTCTGGATATAAACTAGAGATGCCTTTAATAACTTCAAATGTTCTATCTTTGTTTAGAATAATTTTATCATGTCTTGGCAAATAATATTGATAACTCAAAATAATATCAGAACCATTTTCTGGAATTTTTGGACCGGTTGTAGATGAGTCAACATCAAATGTTACAGTATTTGCCGTTGCAACAGTTGCCGCAGCACGAACTGGTCTAAAGTCTAAACAGTCACGGAGAGAATATTCAATACCATTGGTTGATGTATATGAACCCACATTCTCATAACCAAAAGCTGCATCATAAGAATCCACATTAAAGAATCCAGCACCAGATGATGAGAACTTATCAAATTTGACAACGAGTGGACCGACTGGAGCAGAAACACCAGGTTTTAATTTAATAGATGCATGGTCATAATAAGAATCTCTTTGGCCATTATCTAACGTGTACCTTGATGTAATATCAATAGCACTTGCCACATTGGCCTGTGTAATGTTTGTATTGTTAAAGTCTAATACGGAAACAACTCTAATTACATCAGGAACATACAATGACTGAGATACTGTAGGTGACTTAACAACTGTGTTTGCCGAAATATGGAGTTGACCAGGTGTTGTGAATAGGTTTACGGCACCATTACTGAAAAGATTTAAACCTGATGTTAATTGCAAATCTGTGTTTGCCTGCACGTATGTTTTCGTTTTCTCATTAGGAGAAGTGGAATCAATGGTTGCATAGACGTTAGCAGTTAAATTCAAACCATTAGTAACTGTAATTCTTCTTGTGGCAATATCAACTGTAAACAAGTCAGTAGGAATTGTTTTACCAAGTTGATATGAAGAAGTACCAGCATTTGTAACCACGACTTGATAATTTGATTGCCTTGTACTTGTGGAAGATGCTGTAGATAAAGCTTCGCCAGCACCTACTGACAATGTTGGAGACAGGCCTGATGCAAATGTTAGCGACTCATACAATCTTCTATATGATAATGAGAGACCTGTAATTGTATTATTGGCAACAAAGTTTTCACCTAAAGCAAACAATAATTGTTCTGAAGTTGTATCAGAAATATAAGTGTCATCAAATGCCGTTGAGTGGTCTTTTGACCGGTCGTCAATATCAACCGCAGCAACTCTTGCAGCTGCACCGGCGCCAGATGTAACAACAACAGACTTAACATCATTAAATTCAAAATCAATTGAGTATGTAGAAGCTGTTGTTAGTGGTGTAATGAATGGCTCAGATAACTGAATTGTCTGATTTACGCCACTATAGTTAGTAATAATTTTTGCTAATTCTCCAGCGCCTGGACCTGAAGTAATTCTAAATTTGGCACCACGATAAGCATTATCGGTTGTTAAACGATTATTAGCCAATCCTAGTGTGTTTGCAATTTGAACATGTGTTATATTAATTGCACTATTTACGGAACCGGTTAATGAACCAACATTTACATCTGTTAAAAATACCTTGTATTCATATGTTGAGGCATTAGATGTATTTGAAGTTGAATCAAATTGAACCGATTTAATTCTAGCTGTACCAACTTTTGTATTTGAAATTGTTGCAGTGGATGTTACATTGATTGAACTGTTTGGAACACAATGTAGGTCTACTGTCTGGAGACTATTGATTGGCAACGTGCCATAGAGAGTATTAGCATAGACATAATATCCATAGTCGGCTGTAATACGCTTACCTGTTACAGAAGCTAATTCTCTTGGTTTTGGAATATTAATTATTGTTGATCCAACTGTTTCAAGTTCATAACCATAAACATAAGCTTTACCTGGTGACAAGATAAGACTCATGTTAGCAGAGTTTGCAGATGATGTTTCAATCGCTAATTTAAATGGTTTAACTGTGTAATTGCCAGATTCGTCATACGTTCTTCGAGCAAGAGTATCTTCCAATACTGCATAAATTGGAAATCTATCGTACTTGGTCAAAGTGCCTTCTTCAATTCGAGCAAGTTCTATAAATTTTGTATCGTCTATAGATTCGAGACTTCTCATTGTAAGAGTCATTTGAATCTTGTAACGGTCGGAACCTGGAGCTTGAAAGTTGGAGGCGTCTTGAGCTGGATCCAACAATGAAGTATCGGAAGTATAAGATACTGTTGATTCTGTAATTTCAAAACCAATTCGTGCATTGGCTGTTTGTGAATACTTTGAAACGGCAATAGTTTGTGCATCCGTTTTAACAAAGAATCCTTCATAATAATATACGCCTTCATTGACTGAAAAAACTTGGCCAGTGCCAACACCTGCTGTAGCTATATTTGCAGATACGGTGTTAGTCTCAAAAGTTTTAATTGTGTTACCAGCTACAAATGGAGTGCCATAAATTTCTTTAATCAATAAAGTTTTAGGATCACCAGTGCCTGCGTCAGCATCAAAAGTTTTAAGTACAAAAGCTCTTTGCGTAGGATTGGTATTATTATCAACGAGTGTTTTATCAGTAAAGTTACTAACTGTTACCGCAGAACCTAGAAAAGTTGAATCTAACTTTAAAGAAATTACATTTTGGAAAAAAGTTTGGCCACCTGTTACAACAGAGCCATTTTTAAATACATGATTACCAAATCTCTGTACTTGTTTCTGTAAAATTGTTTGAAGTTGTGTTAACTCACGAGCCTGAACAGCATAGCCTGGCTTAAATAACATGCGAAGAAATTTCTTATCTTCATCATAGTCATCATAATATGGATTTACATTAAAATTGGTATCAAGAGCCATTGACCGTCCTTAAAAACTTACGACTAGTTTAATATTTTCCGCCTGGCCATCTGCCCGGTCGAGTTTTGTTATATTTTCCGTATACATTATATCACCTGTATATGGTTCGAATTCTGGTTGAGCTGTTGCGGTAACTGTTCTAGAAGAGCCAGAGTTAAAACCAATGAGTGGAAGACCAGTAACAAATGTCCCTTTGACTTTTGTTAATCTAACTCCGTTGGTAGTCTGTGCGTTAATAAAACCGTAGGCATTTGGATTAGATACTGATCCTTGATAAACATATTCATTCAAAGAAAAAGAAGTTCCAGCAACAACATCTAAATTGGTAGTCTGTGATATAACAGAATTAGCTGTAGCAGTATTTGCTGCGACAGTTGATCCATATTTATATGGATCCCTCAACAGTCCAATTTGTCTAAACGAAGTATCAATTGAAATTAATCCTTGTTCAGTAGAATCAATTTCACCAATTCTAACAGCAACCATTACATTATTTGCACTTAATTCTTTAGCAGGATTAAAAGAGTGGCCAAACTTTGGCGGTAAAATAACTCTAGTTTGAGCACCAGAACCTGAGCCGTAAATGAATGCATTTGCTGTGGTATAATCAGAACCAATAGTAGAAACAGTAATCTTTGATATATTAGCTTGAGCTGCTGAAGCACCAGAAGAAGTGTTGGAAAGTGTAGCGCTTGCGACAGCACCAATACCATCACCAGCAATATAAACTCTGGTTGAGATTGTTATGTTATTAGCATTACCACCAACTCCACTTGTGGCAGATGAGAGTGTTATAATACCTGTTGTGTTTGAAATAGAACTAATAAAAGTATCTGCCAATATACCTGTTCCACTAATGGTCAAGTTACTTAAATTGAACAAAGTTGGAATACTGAATACAGACAAAGTTAGTGAGGTGTTTGATAGCTTTAGCGATGTTTGGCCAGAGGTAAAAGAATCAACCCTAATGTTAGAAGCTTGTCTATAATTAACACCTGGATTAGTAACAACAATTGTAGTTAGTTCTCCATCAACAACGCCAGAACTATTGACGCCATAGTCTAATGCAGCTGTAGAGGTCGGTGCTGGTATCCATTGCGTTGTTAAAAATTTATTTGATGGTTTAACATTGTACATATACTTCCAAACAAACCCATCACCTGTAGAGATGTTACCGTTAGAAGTTGTATAGTCACCTGAAGGTTCGACTGTGGAGTTTGCAGATGCATTATTGGAAACACACTTGTAAACATTTCTTGCCGATGTGATTACATACATCGGTTTCAAATTTTGTGTGGTGTTTGAAGACAATAATGTTGAAACTTCAACTGTATCATCATATTGACGATATTTGGTATTTGAGGTCCAGTTAATCTTTGGAACCACTAATTCAACATCATTTCCCGTTGCTCTTTTCGCAGCAAAGATGTTATCCCAAGTATTTTTTTCTGCTGATATTGTATCGACAATAGAATCTGGAGAAGACTCATTTGCATAGGGGACATGGTTTCCAATAAAGACATATGCTATAGTTGGATTAGCCTCCGAGAACGATTCTTTGAATTGTTCTGCTGTATTAAAAGATAATTTTTTGTTAGTTATTGCTGCCATAAAATCTATTTATGTCACTATAATTAAAGTTTGAGCGCTGGCATTCATAGTCCATGCAGAAGAAACCGAAATATTTGTGTTACTTATGATACTATTTACAATTCTTAATTCGCCATTAACTGCAACATTGGTACCAAGTGTGATTGATCCAAGTGAGTTTGCAATATTAAATTTGGTGTTTACTCCAGTAACATAGATTGACCCGTTTGATACTGATACTGTACCAGAAATTTGGTTAGTAATAGTTCTGGAAACAGCTGTGTCTTTCTGTGTTATAGTTAAATTCTTATTCAAATCTGCATAGTTTACAAATCCAGATGGATGTAAAAGTTGGCGAAGAACATCTTTATATTTTGTAAACTCTGTCAGAGAGGATGTTATGTAAGAATAATCCACATAATAATTATTACCTTGGAGTTTTCTTTCAGAACTTGATAGAATGGAATCAGATGTTGTCCATCGGCCAGATAAAGTGGAATAAGAATTACCAACTTGAGCTGTTGCAGTTGCAGAGCCATCTCCAAAGTTTATCAAATCAACTTGTGGAATGTACTGATAACCAGCACCACCTGATGTAACTCTAATTCTTAAAATTTGACCAGGAACGGTATCGGTAAGAGCATTCAAATTTTCACCATCACCCATCAAAGATGTGATTGCAATATTAGCACCAGAACCATTAGATGAGGAAACTGTAACTGTTGGGAAACTGCCTTGAGTATAGTTAATGCCACCAATAACACCTCTCGACAATGAACCTATTGGTGAATTGTTTGAATATACAGTTCCATCACTAAATGAGAAGGCTGCATTTACGGTTGCGGTAGTAGAAGATGTGACTGCATTAATAAATCGTTCTTGACTTCTAATAGTAATTTTATCTCCAACACCAGGCTCTCCTGCTGCACCAAAAGATGTACCTGTTCCAGTAACAACAATTGAATTATTTGAAATGTTTGCGGTGCCAGCAGCTCTTTGAGATTGAACTTTTATTTTAGTAATTGTACCTGAACCAGCCACTTCGGTAACCGCAGCTGCAGCGCCATATCCATATGTGCCTGAAGGGTTCGAACCAAAAATAATTTCATCACCAACTTTGTAATTTACTCCGCCATTATATACATCAATTCTACCAACTGCCCGAAAAGATTTGATATCACTTAACGTACTGCCTAAGAAATAAAGAGAACCTTGAGAATCTAGTATAGCCGTATTTACAGATGTATTAGAGAATAAAATAATAGCATTGGTTATTGGGCCTAAGTTAGTAATTGTAAGTGAGCTTAATGCATCAAAAATTCGTGTATTGATATTTTCGCCAGCTGGAATAACCTGTGAAGGAAACCCATAATCAACCGCAGATAAAGTAATATTTGAATACGTATTAATAATATCATCATTAACTAAAAATGTAATATTAGTATTAGCGCCAGAAGTATCAACACCATCAACAGCGCCAGTAAGAAATGAGTTGCCTGGAGTGTTAGAGCTTGAAATTAAAGAAGCAGTACTAAATCCTGCGCCGCCATAATTAACAACAATACGATTTGTTAGACCAGCTGTTACAGATTCAACTTCTGCCGTGGCAGCACTTGTTGCGCCACCACCAAGAATAGTTACGGTGTCACCAACATTATATGAAGCACCAGAACCTGTAACCAAAATGGATGTTAATATTGAAAATGTATCCGCAACAAGTGTTATCTTTGTTCCATTAGGATCAATAATATCCGTTATGACTTGTTCGCCATTGGTAAATATGCCACTTAAAGTTTTCTTATCAATAATTAATTCAAATGGCAAACCAAAGTTTAATCGGTCGGTAATAATACGCTTTGAAGCACTTTCAATAATAGCAGTAGCACCTGATGTTTGGCCTGTAATTTTTCTATTGTTTAGTTGGGTAACATCAAAGTCATCATATACAACTTTAATTGCTGTGTTTGAAACAGGCGCAGAATTAAAAACCAACTTCCTAGATTCTTTTCGAATTGTGTAATCGGTATTAATTGTTTTTAACACATCGTCAACATAAACTTCAACCGCATCAGGATCAACTTGTTGAGCCAAAAAGAATGTGGTATTTGAACCTGTACCTGTATATGTGCTACGAATATCAGTTTCTAATTTTAAAAGATTGTCAACTGTCCATTTACCATCTGATATTCGCAAGACATTATTTTTTGGTAAGATAACATCAACTTCATCATTGAACAACATTCTAAACAATAACTTAAATGACTTTTCATTGCCTCTAGAAATATAAAGAGGTAAAACATTTTTAATAAGTGTTTCTTTATTTACCTCAACATCTCTAGGAATCAAAGAGGCAAAGTTATTAAAGAAACTTTTTTCAAATGCGCCAATAGATGCGTCTACATCTGAAACATATCTCATGTTTTTGCTGAGAGTCAATACATTGTTTTTTTGATTGCCTTGAGCTTCTTCCATGAATTCATAATATGCTTCAAGGAAAGAAATGAATAAAGGATATTCATCATTTATGTATTCAGGTACTTGTTGTGCAACAAGTATGGATGTTTTTAAATTGGACATTTAATTAATCAGATATTTTGACTAAATCAATTGTAATGGATGTAGGGTCGGTTTCATCAATTGTAATAATTGTACTTCTAATAGTTTCAACAATACCTTTTTCCGACTCAAATGATAGTCTTATGTAACCGTCAGCTGAAGCAACAGATAACATGTTAATATCAAAAATGTTAATTAAACCAGCGGTATAATCAATCTCACCAACATTATCATCAACGATTTGTCTTTGTGCAGCTGAATCATAATAAATTGTTCTGAGTGTTCCTACTCGACCATCTACTATTGCAACGGCTGAAGCTCCATATCCATCACCACCGGTAACTGTTACTACAGCTCGTGTGTAATCGGTTCCACGATCCACAATATTAATATTCTGAACTCTGCCGTTAACAATAATGGCTTCAGCTGTTGCACCAGTACCATCGCCTGTGATGGTTACTGTTGGTGCAGAGGTATAGCCTGTACCCGCATCAGTAACACCGATTGAGGTAATGCCTGAAGATGACTGTGGTATTTCATCAAAGATAACAGTTCTTTCAATACCATCCACATCCAAAACATTAAAACTGGTTGATGTTAGTTTATTTGTAATTGTACCACGTTTTAAAGGTGCATTAAAATCGATTGCGTAATTTTTAGATTGATTCAAAATAGGCAAAAATCTTTTCTGTAACCTAACAACAGATTCGGAGCCAACAATAGAATTTAAATTTGTAGAATCAATTGAATCTTGCATCTTAGACAAAATAAATTTAGCACCAAATTTATTTAATTTTGAATTTCTGTATGCTATGATGGCGTTTCTAATATTATTTTTAATGCCATCCGCACTTACAGTTGTTTTCTTAGGATCATACTGTATGGTATTGTTAATCAATAAGTACAAGAATTCAGGATCTTTAAATTCTGCTTGAACGGAAACAATAGATTTTGGCTTAACGATATCATTTAAAATTCTTTGTTTTTCAGTTTCAGAAATATAGTAATCTGTTTTTGGTTTAATGGATATATAAACTTTGCCATAAACTGGAGGAGTTTCTTCTTCGCCACCCCAAACTGAAATAGAATCTAGTGATGGATAATTTTTAATAATGTAAGATTCGTAATCTTTAAAAGTGACTAATCTATTTTGTGTAGCAAATTGAGTTACAGCATTGTATTTAATTTCATTAACTGTTTCTCTATTTTTTCCACCAGCTGCAGCACTTAAAGTGGTAATAGTAATATCGGTATATCCAGAAATAGGAGCACCCACAGTAAAACTTAAAGATTTATTTGCGGCAGGGCCATTTGTTGACAGATATGTTAAATTAATTATTGCACCATCATTAATTTTTTTACCAATAACATCGTCACCAAAATAAATTTTATATTTGCCGCCTTTAGATTCTTGTAAAAAATATACTTCAGATGAGTTTGTAACATCTAAAATATCCGTAGCTTTATTAAAAATACTTATTTGTGAATTGCTTGAAGACGGCCTAACAGATACAGAAATAGTATTTGTATCAATATTAGAATCAGGAATTTCAAAAATAGCTTTTGGATTTTCTCCGTCGTTTTGTGTAAAAGAATAAGATACAAATTCACCTTCTTTAATTTCTAATCCCTCAAAAAAATATTTTGTTCCACTTTTTGTAACCGTTGTGTCACCCATAACAGCAAAATTATAAGATTGATTATCACTAGGGCTGGATATAAACACAAAACCTTTGGGTATTGTTACAGTATCAATTGTTGTACTATTGGTTTCTATCGTTAAATCAATAACTGCTGTAGCTGATGTTTTAGAATAAGGAACATACCCTAATGTTTTAGCATGTGAAACAACAGAATCTCTCAATAAAGCTGTATCTAAAAATGATTCATTAGCTACCATATTAAGATAGTATGCATTATAATGAGTATTATATGCTAAAAGATTAATTAAAACATTAAGCCCAGAGCCTTCAAAATCGTAATCTTGAAATTCCGTTTGTTGTTTTAAATATGTTTTTAAATTGGTTTTGATTGTATCAAAATCAAGTTCTGCAACTTGTAAACGATTATCTGCCATTTATCGGACTCGCTCTAAGAAAAATTTGATTGCTATCGGATCGGTTCTATTAATAATTTGAAACAATAATTCAACTTTAAAACCATTATTATCGAAATCTGGAGAAACAACAATTTTTGTAACATTTGCTCTTGGCTCAAAATTGTTTATTGTTTCTACAATTTCACGGTCAATTAAAGATGCTGTGATCATATCCAATGGTTCAAACAAAAGCTTTCGAATATTACATCCAATTTCTGGTTGAAAAGGGATCTCATAGTGATTAGTTAAAATTAAATTCTTAATGGAATTAATTACCGCAAACTCAGCCCTGTGTTTGTTAATGTCTTTACGGATTGGATGAATATTGAAATTTAAATCTAAATCTCGCCATTCTCTAGTTGTTGTTATTATTGTTGTTGCCATTTTCTATTTATGTCACTGGTTAGCAAGCCTAGATTTTAATTTATCACTTCCAATAAGATTTTGAACTAGATTGTCTTCAGATGCTCCTAAATTTTCATATCTGCGTATATTTTTAGCTTCGTTAACCAATTGATTTGATTTTGTATAAAAATTCTCATCATGTACCCGCCTGTCATGTAACAAAGTATATAAAGTATTTGCAAATTCAGCAATTGAATTTACTGTATTATATGTTAAATTTGAAGTGTTTATTGGATCAAATGTGATAGGATCAATTGTCGTACTAATACTATTATTAACTGTATTTGGATATGTCACAATTGTATTAGCATAATTACTAATTGTATTTGCCACCAAAATGCTAGTAAAACTGCCTAGCATGGGTGCATTGTCTTCACGACCATCTACTTGATATATTACATATGTTAATGCTCGACCAATTTGCATGGCTTGTTCAAGATGTGGTTTATCGGCTGCGTCTGTATTTGCAGTAATTGGAACTACACCAGAAATTCTATTTGTGTGGTTTATAAATTGAACCATTTCGGTATTGGCATCAACAATATTTCCTAATGTTGTATAGATTGTTGTCCACAGCGGTGTTGTATTAGCAGCACCTTGTAAATTATTTGCAATGCTCACTAGAGTGTTTGCCGTGGTCCAAATAATGTTACATGAATTAGCTACAGGGTTCACATAATAACCAGTAGTATCATCATTTATCAAATCATCTCTCATCCATTGATTTGGTACCAATGCTGGCGCCGTATTCAATTGTTGAACAGCTGTATTTGGTAATGTAGTTATTGTGCCACTGGTGTCGGTAAAATTAAAACCTGTTCTATCAAAAAGAGTCGCCATAATATATCCTTAAATCATTTTTGGAATTGGTGGACCTGTAGGTCCTTTGAAGCCCACATGAATGTGGCAATTATGTAGTGCAGTATTTATCGTATCGGTCATTAATACTGAACTCATTAATCCAAAAGTTCCTAGTGGAGCTGCAACAGCAAGCAAAGCAGTAATTGTTGTCGAAGAAAAAATGCCTGTAGGCAGAACTGGAATTTGGCCTTTTAATGGATTACCTGGATCTCCTAGTCCACAGCTAACACCAGCCCTGGCAGTAAGTGTAGCACAGCTAACTGTATATGCGTCTAAGGCGCCATCGACAACCATGTTACCGGTAATAACTACGTCAGGAGTTCTAAGTGACAATGTATCTCCCATAAGACTGACTGTATCTTTTGATGTTATGCTGGCAGTTTCTTGAGCTGTAACGGTATAATCACCCTTAACAACAATACTGTAATCACCGTCAATCAATTCTTTTCTATTGCCCTTAACATGCAAGAGAGAATCTCCCTCAATTGTAATATTACAAACGCCACTAATTAAAACATTTTTATTTTTGGTAATAATTTCATAACCATCACCATAAATTTTATGTACTTCATCACCATTTGGATGCATTTCTGTAAATGTTCCTGAACGATGGTGTATACGTATTCTTTCTCCGCCAGGAGTATCATCCATCTCAAACATATGTCCAGATGGAGTTTGTGTAATATTATTAAATGGATATTTTGGTGGATATTCTATTGAAGCAGGAGATTCCGGCTCAGTCCATCCATAGTCTTCAGGAGGCCTTTCGGGATCCACTTCTCTCACATAAGGTATAAATGTATCTGACATATTTTATTATTTCACTTTTATATCAAGGTCCTTGGCCAACATCAAGTGGACTATTTATTGGGCCTGCATCACTAATTAATTTGTTCATAGCTACGCCTGCAGCATCAACTTCAGATTGACTTGTTGGTGAAAGAATTACTGCTGCTAAAGTTGCAGGTTGAACTGTTGCAATAAGTCTTGCGCCTGAGCTTGCTAAATCTTGAACGGCGTCAGCACCTTCTTGTACAGCAGTTATTATTTCTCCAATACCGCCAATCTCTACATCACCAACCAAATCCGTAAATAAATCTTTAAGGCCTTTTCTTAAAATTGCTGTAAATTTTCTTACACAATCTGTAAAAAAAGCTGCTGCTTTTGCTGGTAAACTGAGAATGTAATCAATCATTGCTCTCACTTTTCTAGCAACTTCCAGCCAACCACTAACAGTTTTTTGTACTTCTTTTACCACTCTAGTAAACTCTTTTATAAAAGCAGTAACTTTTCTAACTATATCTACAATCGTTTTTGAAATTCCAGTTGGATCAAGACACGTAGCACCAATGGCAGCATTGATAAGTTTTCTAATTACATCAAACACTGGACCAAAAAGAGTTTTTATGGCAGAAACAGTTTGATCAACCTCATATGAAATATCACAAACGTGTGCTCTACTTCTATTTGAAGTATCTATAGCAGTAAATTGCACAACGCCTCTACCTAATGGTGGCAAAGATGGTTGGCCAGGCCTGTCATAAATTTGACCAGCTGGCATACGAGGTGCACCAACTGGTTGTTTAACAAGCACAGTATTGATACCTGGAAGAACATGAGTTACAATTGGAAATTGAGCGTCAGTTCCATCAAGGAAAAAACCAATAACCCAATCTCCAACCTTTGGTGAGTGAGTTGTTGTTGACCCATTAACAGGCACAGCAACTTGAGCCCATTGTAAATCTTCCGTTGGTAAAATTGTTTTATCAAGATTGTGAAATCCGTTAATTCGAACCCGAAGCCTTCCGCTCTTTAAAGGATCATCATAACTTTCAATAACAGCTGTCCAATTATTTGGATTTGGTGAATCTAATCCATACATTTTCAATAACTCCCTAAAATTTGTGATAATTCTCTATTAGCCGCAACAATTGGTTTGGCAGAAGAATCAGTTACAACCTCCACAATAGTTTCAAACATCTTGTATTTTATAATATGCCTTGTTGAAAGAATAGCATATTTTCCTTTTAATGTTACATCAGAGTTATCTGCACCCCTAGTATTAAAAGATCGTTTTGGAACATCTAAATTAATAGTTTTACCTGGAGATATCAAAAAGTTTCCAGGTAAAGCTAACTTCAATCTTTGAGCTGTAAAATTTTGAAATATTGCTTTTCTAGCATATGAGTACTTCTGTGGAACATCATCAGTAGTTAAAGATCCTGGCTCTCCGTTTTTAATCCATTCAGATTGATTTCTTGGTCCAGTTGTTAAATGATAAACTACTCTAGACTGATCCATTTGTGAGTTTGTTTTATTTAATTTATTCGTATCAATTGGCAAATTAGGATTTCTGTTAGCATGACTTGTTGATCCATATGAAGTATTAAAAGTTTTCTTTTCAGGTATTATTTGCCTAGTTAGTGGATCTATTCCAACATATGTTCCAGCAAAAACACCAGCTTGAGTATTCTTAATAAAATCAAATTGACTTATAACTTCCATAGCTCTAGCACCAAGCAATTCAGCCTTTAAGTTTTGATCTCCATTTTCATCACTTAAATTTTTAACATCAAAGTTTACAGAAAATATAGGTTCTTGTTGCATAATTTTTGACAAGGTTGTAAAATTATAACCACCATCGTTTTCAAAAAACAAAAATGTTGGTTGTCCTTTTGAATCAATTGCCCTCTTTGAACACCAATTTATAGCATCAAAAGGTTTTAACGTGGGTATAATTACATCAATTGCACCTACTGATTTTTCAAAATTTCTTTCTTTAAAATTGTTTCCAGAAACTTTTAATTTATTGACTAGTATTTTTTTAACTATATCGGTATAAGTTCCTTTATAACACTCTGACAATGTTTGTTGTTCAGACAAAATAATTTCTTCAGAAGCAAATTTTAAAACATAAATCTCACTTGTTTGATTCTTATTTTTTCTATCCGATTGTTTATAAATTCTAAAGGCTCGTTTAATATTACCAAAGCCAGTACCCTTATCTATATCAATCAAAAGTAATTCTGATCCATCAATTAACAATTGAGAAGACAATCCTATGGCATCACTAATGATAATATCACCAGAAATGCAGGGAGCTAACATACTTTCATATATGTTAATTTCTTCAAACATTTGGCGTATATCTATTTTGCCACCTTTTGTAACTAAAGTTAATTCATTAATTCTATAGTCTGTGGATTGTCTTAAATTAAAATCACTCATAGAGAGTCACCCATTATTCTTTTAAATTCTTCATCAACTTCTTTTGAAAATTCAGGTTTTAAAATTATTATTTCTCTTTTATTTTCATTTAATTGAGTTTCATAATCATAATAGTTTTCTGTTTCTTTTGATACCACAACTCTCAAAGGTGTTCCATCTGTTAAGGTATAGTTTGTTGTTGATATAATAACATTGTTGTAAGTATTTGCATCAACTGTAATTGTACTTTTTTTAAACAAGCCATTTGAAAGATCAGTTCTTGTTTCAATTTTGTAATAAGCTTGAATATTATTTTTTGCCCAAGTTGTGCCACTAACCTCTGTGTTTGCTGTATCCGAAAAACTTGGCGATGAATATTTTGATTCAATAAATTTAGCTATCGATCTTTGTGAAAGAGGCCATTCATAAATTGGATCTACAATGTCATTCATTGTTAAAATTATCCAATGTCTTTCAGAAGAACCGTAAATCTTAAATGCCAAATTTTCTGGCGTATCACCATCTTTTACTTTATATTTGTAATACGCAGCTGAGTTTTTTTTCAAATCATTACTAAAATTATATCTAGCTGTAATATTAGTTATAACATCTAGTGATGTTGAATCTTTATTTTTATAATATGCTGTTTTTGGAAAAAAATTGAAATAGTTTGCCATCTTAATTAACCTTAATCTAAGTTACCAATATCTTCTTCAGTATAATTTTCACTACCCAATGCAAAATCATCAGTAGCTTCTTCATATTCGGTATCAGCTGTTGCGTTATTTTCAAGCCCAATGCTGAGATCGTCTATATCTGAGGCTAAGGTAAAACCTGCAGAATCTATTTGAGTGGAACTTACTGAATTTCCTTGGCTTACACTATCAGTAGATCCGCCACCAGTGCTTCCAAATGGACTATTGTATTTTTCTTCTCTTTCACCCTTCAAGAATTGTTTAGTAATAATTCGAGTTTCTTTGAATGATAGATCCATACGAATAGCAACAGGCATGCCGGTGCCACCTCGTTCTGGTTTATTTGCACTCAATAGTGTTTCATATGAAGCAAATCCATTAGGTGCATAGTCAACACTTATACTTGTTAAAACGCAAGGAGCTACCTTTGGTATGTTAGGATTTATTCCGCCATTGTATCGAAATTCAATTTCAAATTCTGATGGAGGGACCAAATATCTTCCAAAAGACGAAGATAAAATTTCTGGCGCTTGATGGAATGTAAATGAATCAATAATGTCTAAAATTTCTATAGCTTCTTTTTTGCTTCTTGGATAAAACATAAAAGAAAATCTAAAGTTTCTAAAATCTGTTCCTTCATATATTAATTCTAGTTGGGGATTTATAGCTAAAGCACCACCTG
>Ga0181351_1000076_pt1 | contig 25756 bp, 42 predicted proteins | sample Su13VDMM15SD_FD_170485 | JGI IMG/M metagenome (GOLD analysis project Ga0181351, IMG submission 170485) | Freshwater viral communities from Lake Michigan, USA - Su13.VD.MM15.S.D | ecosystem: Environmental > Aquatic > Freshwater > Lake | place: USA: Michigan | collected 2013-07-16 | reverse complement strand
GCCAACTTGACCTGGGCATGCCCTCAACGTTCTACAACGAGTTGCTTACCAACGCAATCGCAGAAACCGAAGACCTTTACTCCCGCATTCAACAACAGGTGAGCAATGACTGACCTTCCCCCTGCTTACGCAAATGAACTTGTGGACCCCACCTATGCGGGGTATTGGCTACTTGGCGGCCATCCCCGCTTCCTTCTAACCGAGAAACCCAACGCATTTCACCGTTTTATGATAACTTTGTTACTCGGATGGGAGTGGATGGATCTTGAGTAAGCCAATGACTGACCTATCCCCCTTTGCAAAAGAACTTTTAACCCCCGCCCCCAATTTCCGCCCCAAGTCCCTGTCTCCAGAAGCCTTAGAGGCATGGGATGCAGCAGAGGCAAATATCGAAGCTAGCATGCAGAGAGTTAAAAAACTTACTGAAGACCCACATGACTTGTGCAACCTGCAACTACCAAATGGCGACTTCCTTAAGAGCTACCCCAAGGTGACTCGTGTGGAGCTGATAACTAACTGGGGCAGAGAGATTGTTGAGCTCGGATGCTCGAGCGTCAAAGTAAGTTTGCAAGATGACGGACGAACAATCAAGGTTTTTCTATCGAGGATCGATGACTGATCCCAAACTCTCACCCATCACACAGGCGATACTAGAAGCCAGCAACTGCGAAAACTCAAGGATCGTACAACTTCACATTGCCTACGCACTCAAGGCACTCGGCCTCCTTGCCTACGGAGCGGGCGAAGGGTTATCCTTCCGCCTCGTGGTGGATTTTGACGACATTCGACGCATTGCTAATGAGTTGGAGAACCAATGATTAATCCTCGCTACATCGTGCTCTTCTTCCTGGGTTTCCTAGTCAATCCGATGCTCTGGATTGCAATCTACACTTTTCTAACACATAAGCAATGAGTCCCTACACGTACGAAGAATGGAAGAGAAAGTACAACTTGAAGTACGACCCTCGAAACCCCTGCTCAGAAATTTCCCTCCCAAACTCCTCCGGCACCTGTACCCTTCCTCACCCAGAACCCGAACCAATGACTCTCACACCGGAACAAGAAAACCTGAGGAAAGTCTGGCTGGCGCAACACGAGCTAGTGGCCGTTCACTTCGCTGCGTATGAGAGGGATTTGGAAGAAGCCAGAAATGGCGATACAGATGTTATCCCGGGTTCTATTCATTTAGTGAAAGCACGGGCGGCTTTGGCTGATGCTCTCAGCAATTGCTTGAAAGAAGGTTTTGACCCTCGCGGCTCCTGCTCAGAGACTCCCCTACCAGACTTCCCCCTCCCCGGTCCCACCCTCACTCCCCCAGATCCCAAACCAATGCAAAAATACAACAGGACCATCCGATGCGTCTACATTACCCCCGCCGACGAGACATTGAGCCCCATCTTAAGTGAGAACGCCGTGATTGTCACCGTCGAGGATGAGGCTGGAGGGCCGTTCATCCTCATCAACACCGTAAGCAGCGACAGTTGCAAGGGTGAAGTGAGGCTCGATTTTGAGGAGCTCAAGATAGTGGTAGAAGTTGCCCAAGAATTGATTAACCAACCCGCACTGAAGGAAGCCAGTTCGTGAACTGGCACATGGGGCTTTACAAAAGCCCTCAATAGGTTAGAATAATCTTGCGAACGAAACTAGCACCATGGAAGCACCCCGAACCTACCGCCAAGTCCGCCGCAGGTGGCACGTGATTGCCCTACGTGCTCTTGCGATGGGTCTGCCCTTAATCGTCTACAATGTCATCGAGCCTCTTTCCCGGGCGACAGAGTCCCTCCTTCACTCCCTCATGCGCAATCTGCCAAACCCTCAGGTCGAGGAGTGGGTTCCCTATGAGCAGTTGTCTAAGAAACAGCAGAGGGATATTGAACTGATGAAAGGTACTCTTGCTGCGAGGTTCTGGTGAGAGTGAAGGACCCCGACGACCGTCGCGACCAACTCTGCACTGAATGCGGTGTCGGTGTTTACGCGGAGACCAGCATCCACGATGACTGGGACGGACTGCTCCACTGCACAAACAAAAATTGCAACCACGAAGTGAAAAGGTACAAGTCGGAGGATGAGCCGAAGCCGAAGCCCGAGCCAGAGCCTCAGGAAGTGTTCGTCAGCCCCAAAACCCAGTACATCCTCGACGCCTACGAATCCGCTACTGACAAGTACAAAGCTCTTGCCGCTGTCCTTCGTGCTCTTGTGAACCAGGGAGACTGCATGTATGACCCGGAAGCTGACCACCAACCGGTCGGCGTTGTTCGTGACTCTTTTTCTTTGGCAATCGCCGACGAACTGGAGGCACTATGACCCAATTATCACCCTATTCAAAAGCCGTGATGGATGCTGCTTTTGATGCCGACTTTGAGATTGACTTTGCAAACTTAGACGCAACATTTGAAGCATCTATAAATAAGCTTGCTGCCGCCGCTCTTCGTGCTGCCGCAATGCAGACCTTGCTTACCTCCGAACATTACGAAGGTTCAACGCCCGACGACTATGAACTGGGGTGGAATGCCGCAGTTGCCTACATTCAAAACATCGCCGCCGAGCTGGAGGGTTCCAATGGCTGAACTATCCCCCGCCGCGCAGGCGGTGCTGGATGTTTACTGGAAACACGTGGGGGTGCCGTCTGCCCTTGCCAAGGAACTTGGGTTTACCAATACTCCGCTTGTCGCCGCCCTTTGTGCTGTTGCGGACCAACTGGGCCACGCCACTTCGGCCCACACGCTATACGCCATCGCCACCGAACTAGAGGGCTTTAACTAATGTCACCTTGTTCATCCTGCATTCACTACCGAGTTTCTCACGGTCTTCACCCCATTGAAAGCTGGTGCGTTATTTCGGGAGACTGGTTAAGCGCCAGAGATGTATGGCACAATAATCCCGAGGCATATACCAGAGTTTGGGGAGTTAAAACAAACGACATCCCGGAGTGCAAGTTCGCTATGTCCGAACGAGAAGTTGGAGAGTATGACGAATGGCACGCTTCAAAGATCACTCTTTACTACCGGGAAAATCGTGGAGGGTACAAAGGTTTTCACAACGATAAACGCAATGACCACTGGTTAAATTCTCTTAACGAAGAAAAAGAAGTAGAGTCAAACAACCGTAAAAGATTTTGGCCAGGTAATGACCTTGCTCACTTTGTTAAACACAAACCCCGCGCCATCGCCACCGAACTGAACACGCTATGACTGTCTCACCCGCACAAGCAGTCTGGGTTGCCTACGAACAAATACTCGAAAACGAGGGCGTAGTTACAGACACTGACAAGAAAGCACTCGCTGCTGCCATTCGCGTTGCTGCCGAAGATCTTCAGTATAGGCTATTTCTACCCGGAACCGACGCCAGGGTTGTGGACGCCCAGGCCATATTTAATCTAGCTAACGAACTGGAGGCACTATGACTCAACTATCGCCTGCCGCGCAGGCTGTGCTTAATGCCACTGATTATCCTGAAGACTGGGCAACTCGCATCCGTGTAGCAGCCGCCATCGGCGAGCTCCTTGAGCAAGTGCTGCCGGCGACCCGTCCGCAACACCCTAACACCCTCGACGAGCGCCACCGAAAAGTCGATGCGTGGGCTGTCCGGAGCCAAGTTCTTAGGCTCGTTGCCGAACTGGAGGGACTATGAGCATGAAAAACACCGCGCTCTCACCTCAAGCCCACGCTGTGCTGGATGCGTTCCTTGCTGAATGGCCAGACGAAGCTCTAGAACAAGATCGTAAATGCCTTGCCGCCGCCCTCCGCGCCGTTGTAAAGGCCTGCGCCTTCGAGGATTTCAATACCCGTTTACTAACTGCGGCGGACATTCTCGCCATCGCCACCGAACTAGAGGGTTCTCCAAAAGAAGACGAACGACCAGACCGCTTAATTGCCGGCGATGTTTGGGAGTTTGAGACGGAAGTCGAAGTTAAAGGCAAACGCAAACCTCAACTCATGAGACTTCAGTTCGAAGTTGTACGTTATCATAAAGGTGAGTGCGCTTGGCAGTTGAAGTCTTTGATCGGGGGGCATTACACCTACTTGATGGAATGTGCCCCGCAGTACGAAGATATGACGTACATTGGCCCCCTCGATTCAAAATGACTGAGGTACGGTTACCCGCCCTTTCGTCGGAGCCGAAAACACGCTATATTTAATTCGTTCGCCACCCGGCCCTCCGATGCTCGGGATTGCAATCTACCCTTTTTTAACACACAAGCAATGAGTCTCTACACGTACGACGAACGAAAGAGAAAGTACAACTTGAAGATGGAAAACACCACTCCCTCGCCCAAAACCCAAGCCGTCATCGACGCTTACGAAGCCTCCTCTGACGGGTACAAAGCTTTTGCCGCCGTTATTCGCGCTGTTGCGGATCAGGTGGTGTCAAAAAGAACCGCCTTTCTCTCGCCCGGCACTGTCGCCGAAATCCGTGCCGAAATCCTCGCCATCGCCGACGAACTGGAGACGCTATGAAAAAACTTCTAAAAACCCTTCGCAACGCCGAAGTTTGCTGTATCCCTTGCGGCAACAAGTATGGCGAGCCTCGCGGTCTTGAATCCAGCATGTGGGTCGGTCGATGCAACGTCTGCGGCGAAGAAACAACAGTGACAGAAACGCGAGACTTCCGCTACTTGGCAAAAGGGATCGCAGAACTCTCCACAAAGAAACAATGATGCTCGCAATCTCCTTCATCCTCATCATCTTACTCGCTGCGGCTGGGTTTGCCCTTGAGCTGCGCGTATCCCGCCTGACTGAGCGCCTTCGCAACATCGAAAAAGCACTTTGCTTGCTGAACAAAAAGTACTATGATTGATCTCTCTACCTGCATCCCCGGCCAAAAAGTCTTTTTTCAAAACGGACAGATCGGCACCGTCTCCACCAGTCGCAGGCGGTCAGTAACCGTTGAAATGCAGGGGGTAGGCGGCAATTTGAACTGGTCGTGGTACACTCTAGACGGGATTCAAGGTAAAGACCTACCCGATCCCGAGTGGGAAATCGTCGAGATCCTCCCAGTTAGAGCCCCTGAAGAACAACCAATGATCGATCTTTCCACCTGTGCTTACGGTCAAAAAGTCAAGTACCGCAACGGCGCTACTGGAACGTTTGTCGGCCCTAACTTTAGCGGCGGTATTTACCCGTTCCTAACAAGGCTCGCCTCCGGTGACACGCATAGTCACACCAAGACTGGGTCTACGTCTAATTGTAGGTACGGTAATCCTCACGACATCCTTGAGATTCTCCCAGTTGAAACCCCTGCAGAACAACCAACACCCAAACCCCAAGAAATGGATTACAAGAGCGCCTACCTTCAAATCGCTAACATCGTCAGTGTCGCCTTCCCCGAGTGCGAAGTGACTACAGTGGACATGGCGCGACTACTCGTCAACGAGAACCGCACTCTACGCCTGGCCCTTGGCCTACCTACCTACGAAGAAGTTGAAAACCTAACATACACCGAAGTGTACGAATGACAACCTGGAAACCCTGCATCAAACTCCCCATCGTTGTTCACGTTCGTGAGCAAGAACCCGGAGAAACACACATTTCCACTCGCGAGGGTATCACTCCTTTACTCTCCGACGACCTTATCATGCGAGGTGTCGAGGGTGAGGAGTACCCTATTGGACGTAACCTGTTTGAGAAAACTTACAGACTCGTAGAGAAACAATGATCACCGCTAAACAAGTCTACCGAGCACTCCCATACCCTCTGAAGTGCCTCTGGATGAACTTCCGTGGGGGGTTCTCCTCATTCAACTATGCCATCCGGTACCGGTTTGGGTATCACGAGTGGTGGGATTTTGATACGGACTTTTGGGAGGAGATCAACAGCGGGTGGATGCGAGAGTACATCTACCCTTACGATGACTTCTACAACGCTATAATCAGCAAAGAGCGCCAACTCCGCCTCAACCAACACCCACCCGACCTTTCCCTAAAACGATGACTCCCGTAGACCTCTCGTACATCAACGAGACCCTTAGCGCCGACGAAGAGCAAGTTATCAAAGACGCCGTTGAGAACGCATGTTTCATCGCCATCGTCGCCTATCTTGATAGCCTTGCCGACAACATGGAAGACAACAAGATCGAAGCCCTCAACGTGCCCACTCTTCGGGCACTTGCCGCCGAACTCTCTGCGAAGACGGCACAATGACCGACAACGCATTTACCCCAAAGCCACTTATCCAGTCAGCGATCGAGATTGCTACCGCCTGTGACGATCTCAAAGAACTCCTTCTAAACAAAAATAGGCGCTACGGTGACGCAGCGTTGAGCCCACTCCGAGTATTCAGCAAAGCAGATTCCGTTGAGCAGATTCGCGTAAGGATTGATGACAAACTGTCGCGACTTGCCAACCAGCAAAATGACGAAGACGAAGACGTTTTGACAGATTTGTTGGGATATCTGATACTCCTTCGTATTGCAAAGAAGCGACTAATCGCAATCAAATGTAGTCCGACGGATTGAACCGACCTTTAGAAGCACCAACGACGCTCGTTCGTCAACAAACTCCTCAATGCGTACAACCGCGAGGAGAAACTTTACATTCTTGACATCGCCAACGACTACGTCGAAGGCAAGGCAACCATCGACACACTCTGTAAACACATCCGAGAAGGCGCACAATGACCGTACTCAACCCCGAACAACGCGACGAACTCATCGACCAGTACTGCGACTGGTACGTTAAAGATATGAGTCGAAAAACTCTTGAGATGATTGTCTGGGACGAAATTCACGAAGAACTTCACACTATGCCGACCGAGCTAATGCTTGAAACGGTTGAGAGAGACTGTCCGGGACTACTTGAGTAGGGAGGGGGTTACCCGCCCTTTACCCGGTTCAACTCTAGCTACACTTTAGAGTGTGGGCGAACACGCACAGTCTTGGCTTTCCCGATGAATACCCTAACAATGAAAAAAATTGAGACCGTCGAAACTTCTTTCGGGAGATTCGATTGCGAGGTAATCGAACTTGACGCCTTACACCCGTTCGACAAGAAACAGTTCGGCACCCGAGTAACCGAGGACCACTACGACCGTATTGTTGATAACAACGTCGTGATTTACGTTGGGAACCAGCGGGCAGGAGTTTTTCTCAAGAAGGCACTTCCCTCGATTCTTTCGATCAAACCGAACTCAGATAGCTACGACTACTGGAAGTGGGTTTCTCGCGACCTCTTCTCCTCTCAGCGCGGGTCTGTAACCGGGATTGAGTTCACCACCGAACTCGGTCGTCGTTATTCGCGTGGACAAGTCGAGTTTTTCAAGCAAGTTGCGAAAGGCAAGGTAACAAACCTTGAAGAGGCCCGAGCAGTACTTGATTCGGACACTCGCCCGAGTAACTCTTTCTTCTATCTTAACTTGCTGGAGAAATCGCCCTACATCGACTCGGAGGCCATAGAACCCCTTCAGACCAAACTTCGCAAGAAATCCACCCCCGTGGAAGAGAAAAAAGTGCTCCAGCAGCAACTGGATGCCGAACGACTAAAATGGTTTGAGCGTTGGTTAAAACTCTGGGGTCAAGCGGAGGATAAAAAACTGTTTGCGGCCGAGGCCAACAAACTGTACACGAGCCCTCAAAAGTATGCTAACAACGTCTACAGCAACGTTCTCGGCGTACTTGATCGCTCGGCACGAGTGCCTTACGGGAGGCTTACAGCCACAACTGCGAAAAAGGTTGAGCAATTCAAAGCTCACGCCCCATTGTACAAAGAGGTTAGCACCCTTTACCGTGAAACGATGCCTTACGAATGGCAATACATCAACGAAATCATGGCGGGGTGTAAAAGCCCCGAGTACACTCTAATGGGCACAGAAACGTTCTCTACAATCACGGTGAACTACAACTGGCCAACTTTTTTACACGTTGACGGTAATAATAACGAGCGGGGGGTCGCAGTTCTCACGGCGATTACAAACGAATCTTACGACGGCGAAAAGTTCGACGGCTCTTTATTTGTGATGCCCCCCCTGAGGCTCGCCTTCGATTTGCGCCATGGTGACTACCTGGTTGCGGACAACTGCAGTTTGGCTCACGGGCAGACAGAGCAGATTAACAAGACCGAAGATGCGGATAACATCGTTCTGGTGTTTTATGCCCGCGACGGGATGACAAAACTCGACACCCTTGGGTGCGAGACTTGTCGCCGCGACTTCATGATTTACGCAAAAGCAAACTTTGCGGACACCTACAAAAAGACCCAGGGTGGTAACTTTGGGGGGACTTGGCAGGGTCAGTGGGTTTCAAGAGAGTGGGACGAATACCGCGCTCTGAACTGCCCCGGAGCGTCTCGCACTAATTACCACTACACGGAGTGCTAAACGTTTACTGCGACGGTGGCTTGCTATGTTGAACTTGATTAACAGATAAAATTTCAATGTTAGAAGATTACCGTCCCCGGGAAAACCGAAAAAAATACTTTCAAACACTCTATGAAATAAACCTAAGGTACCGGTGTCACCCTGGCCTTGTATACCTCTACATCCCGGAACTCCGAAAAAAGTTCGGGTGGGACGTCGACCAGACTCTCTGGTTCTCAACCATCAACGGTCACACGCAAAACCCCCTGACGTCTTTAAGGATCTTCAATAAATCTCCGGAGATACCTGCAAACGAGCCCCAATGGAAAAAACTCGAAGACTGGTTTAACGAAGACTGGACTAATCTCTCCTTTGACACAGACCGTCTAAAACAAAAGAAAGATACCCTAGACGGGTTAAAATCTTATGCTGCTCTCGTGGGTTCCCGGTCTCAGGAAAGTCTCTGGGCAGGGAAAACATACTCTGAGTGCTGGGACACCGCGACCCGAATCCGGAGTTTCGGGCGCCTATCGTCTTTTTCCTATCTCGAGTACGTCCGGATTGCCGGCTGCGCCCCCGATTGCGAAGACCTGATGTTCCGGGATTTTAAGGGGTCGCGCTCCCATCGAAACGGAATGTTCTTCCTTCTTGGGGAAGACGAGAATGTTTTCGACAAAAGACAACCCAACGACCACACGGGAAAGTACGAAAACTTCAGAGAGGTTTGTAAAGTTCTGGAGGAAAAAGCAACCACCTTTCTAGAAGAGTTCAAAGAGAAAGTGCTCGACCACGAAGATGTCGGACGATTCACACTGGAGTCTTGCCTGTGCCAGTTCAAGAACGGCTTCTTCAAGAGGCGTTACCCCGGAGTTTATTCCGACATGGGTTGGGATAGAATTAAGTGGTACGAGCAGCGCGGGTTCCGGGATCTCACGCAACCCTTTAGAGAAATACGCGCAGATCACTTGCCAAAGTGGCTTCGTGAAGAATGCGAAAACACGGTAACTGCCCGGAAGACAAAAGCAGCGATGTTCCAGGAAACTGGGCTGCCCTTCAGAGCCGAGTTCCTCGGCCTTTAACCCTAACTAAAAAACAAATGAAAATCAAGTATTACATCGGGCGCCCTGGCGTCGGCAAAAGCACTCTGATGCGTGGACTAATGAGCAAACTCGGTGAGTCCGAGCTTGTGAAAGAAGGCCTAGTCGTTTACCATAAGTTTGAGAAAAATAAGACTATCGTGTTAGGCATCTACGACGATCACGTGTTTAGCGGCACCGACCGTTGGAGCAAGGGGGTTGGCCCCAAATTTCGCGAGTGGTTGGTTTCTATGTCTCAAACTCACCCCGACTGGACTGTCCTTGGAGAGGGAGAACGTCTCAGCAACAATCCCAGCCTCGGCGCCATGTTTGAACACGGGGATATGGAGCTGTTTCTAGTCACAGTTGACCCCGAGGAGCTGGCTAGGCGTCACGCTGCCCGAGGTGAAGCGCAAAGTGAGTCCTGGCAGAAGGGAATGGCAACCCGTATTTCAAACTTGTGTAAGAAGTACAAGCACTCCGTTGTATTTAACATGGGGAAGGCCGATTTGGCCACCCCGGCTGCTTAAGGGCTTACTTTCAACCCTACCGCTACACTTTAACCATAAATCAACTGTAACTATGTTCTGCACTGACGGGTCCCCCCATTACACGGGAGTAATGAACGAGGAAAAGACAATAGAAGTCATGAAAAAGTTGGGCTTGTTAAGCGACGAGACAGAACGATTAGGGGGACCTCGCAATAAAGCAGACTGGAAAGACGGGGATAAGTTTTACAGCGGAAAACATAAAAAGCACCTAAGACGTGGGTCTTTTGACTGGGTTAATACAACACGACTTGACGATCTATGGTCCCCCGAGGTTGATTATTTTCTGGAGAGGGTCGGGGGATGGGCTAAATTGCCCACTCAGATAAAGTCTAGCCCGAACTTCCTAAAACAAGTTAGAGAGGACTTTTCGAAAACTTCTAGCTGTCTTCTCGACAACTGCTCCCCCGAAACTTTGAAAGCGTTTCTCTTAAAAAATCTAGTTGAACCCAACAAGAACATTCAATGCGTTGTCACTGAGTCTAGCTCAAGGCGCATATTCATTTTTCCCGCTTGCGACCACCCGGCTGTGAAACTAATGGAGGCGGGGTACGAACCCTCCCTATCCGGAGCCGCTTCGGGGTCTCGCAAGATACTGTTCGTCAAAAATGAAACGACGGCGGAGGAAGGTCTTCGGCTAAGGATCGCTTGTAACAACGGTGTACGGGCTTTTCTGGGGTTAACCGCGGATCAGCACGGTCGTACGAAAAAAAGCTACATCGTCGCAAAACTACAGCAGGACGGAGTTCTACAAATGGTTGAAAAAAGTTTTGCCAAAGTGTACAGCTACTGAGTTTTAGGGGTTTACCCGCCCTATGTGGGGCGGTTTGCCCCGGTTTCCCGGGAATCCGGCCACCCTAAACTAACTTCATGACAGAAAAACTCACTAAGACCAACCTTGCCTCACAGATGAAAGAGGACTACCTTGCGTACAGCATGGCAGTTCTCGTGGGCAGGGCTATCCCCGACCTTTACGACGGCATGAAGCCAGCGCAGCGTCGGGTGCTTCAAACCATGCTGGAAGAAAACCTTCTTCCCGAGAAACGCTACGTAAAGTGTGCTCGGGTGACGGGTTTAACGATGGCCTATTACCACCCGCACGGCGGATGCTACGGCACTCTCGTAAACCTTGCAACCCCCTGGAATAACAACGTTCCGTGGATTGACGGTCACGGTAACTTCGGCAGCACCGTTGACGGACCGGCTGCAGAACGATACACGGAGTGCAAACTTCGACCCTCCGCTGTAGAACTCCTTCTTAGAGACCGTGAGACATGGGAAACGCGGGACAACTACGACGGGTCGAAGCAAGAAGCCATCCGGTTTAACGTTGCGGTACCCTCTGTTCTGTTGAACGGGGATATGGGAATTGCGGTCGGGTTCGCAACCAAACTTGCCCCCCACTCTCTGCGCTCAATTGTTGCCGCTACAAAACTCGCTTGCAAGCTGGGAATGTCGGCTAAAGAGCGCGAAAACAGCTTAGCAAAAGCACGGGATGTACTCATTCCGGATTTTCCGACCGGGTGTGAGATTGTCAACGATGAACAGCTTACTGCCTATACTCAGACTGGTAGCGGGGGTATCCGCTGCCGTGCAAGGGTTGAATCGGGCCTTCAGAGGCGAGACGGTCGGGCCAAGGACCGTGCGACGGTTTCGTTCACTAACTTACCACCGGGGGTCAACCCTGAGAAACTGGGCGAACAAATCAAGACCGAGCTCGAAAAAGGTCGCATCGACGGCATCGCAGAAATCCTAGATGAGTCGGATCTCTCCGGAGACCGTCTTACAGTTGTTGCGAAGCCCGGTGTCGGGGCAGAACTGCTTACTCAGCAACTTTATGCCTACACCGACCTTGACACTCGTTATTCGGCAAAGACGCTGGTTATTGACGGTCTCAAACCCGTCGAGCTCAGTCCAGTTGAAATTTGTCAGAAATGGTTTTTGTGGAGAATGAACTGCTTGGAGCGAAAGTTCCAGCACCGACTAACCCTCGCAGAGAGCCGTCTACACCTCGTTCTTGGCTTGCTAAAGGCCATCGACGCGATGGACGCGATTATCAAAAAAATTCGCGCTTCCTCTAACAAAACCGAGGCACTAATCTCTCTAATGAGTGCCCCGTTTAAGTTCTCCCGAGAACAGGCGGAAGCAATCCTGGAGATGCGACTGCGTCAACTTACGAACCTAGACACCGGTGAGCTTGTGTCTGAGAATACCTCGCTCGACGAGGAGATTTCAAACCTAGGGGAGCTAATCAGCGAACCGGCGAAGCGAGCCGCCCACTTGTTCGAGCAGCTGGATGAAATCGGTAAGCGCCACGGAGAGGCCCCCAGAAGCCGCCTCGTTGAGCCCCCCGCTGCCCCCGTGGGCACCGGTGCCCGCTCTGGCGAGACGAGGACTCCAGCTCCCCCTAAGCCCCGATTCTTGAAAATTGACCTTAAGAAGGGAGTGGTTGAGCAGGTCAAAGGACCGCGAGGTGCAATGATCGTCGACGCCAAAGAGAAAGTGATCTTCCTGACAAAGGACGGCATCTTGAAAAAAGTTTCGGCAACTTTCAAAGGAACTCTCGGGACCGGCTACAGCGAAGTTGTGTTGGCAAAGAGAGAGACGGAAGTTTCTCAGCGAAACTACCTATTGGTGTTTTCGCTTGAGGGGCAACTCAAGGCGATGACCCTTAGGGGAGAAGATCTATGCAAGACAACAAGCAAAGGCAAGTGGTTCCTTCCTAACATGGCTCAGCTGATTCACTTTGGGGAAACTTCCTTCGTTGTTCCCTGGATTTCAACTCGCAAGAAAAAAGTAGAGTTGTTCCCAATCGAGGTTAAACAAGGTCGCCCCGGTGGCAAAGGCGTAAAAGTAGCGGATCTCACTGAGGTAAAACTGTGAGCCGGGTAAAACCTGAGCATGCGTTTACTCGATCGCGGGTGGCGCTATGTTGGACCGGTGGAACAGAGCTATGAACGAAGAACAGCTAATTTACCCGGTGAACCGCCTCTTGGCCAACCCTCGGGTGTTCAACGCGATCGCAAACTTTCTAGACGGCCCCTCCGCTGAAGTAATTCGAGAAGCCTTTTACGAACTGCTCGAGTACTCTTTTGACGAGTTCGAAGACGCCGACGAGTGCGAGTTTGACGCGGAGGAAGTGTGCTTCAAGTCTACAAACGGGGGTGAGCAATTTGACATTGTCCTCGACTCAGGGTTAGCTTCGACTCTTCAAGCTGTCGAAGGTGAGACCCGAGCTTTTATTACCAACGATAATGAAATGGCGGCCACATCCGCCATCTACAAGCGCCTAGTAACAGCAATCGAGGAGGCGCACCCAGAACTCGCCGGTAACATTGCTCTATGCTCTCCCCCGACTCCGGGTAACTCCTACCTGCGGTCTGCCGACGGGGAATACTTTCAGGGCAGCTTCCACTTGCTAACGGATCCTGACACGGTATTCGCTTTTAACGTTGACATCGTAGACGTTCCAACTGACAAACTGATCGCCACTATTCAACAGATGTGAGGGAAACACCCCCTATGATGGACAATCTGGTTTTTGCAACCAACAGCATGCGTTCTTCGGTTTCTTCCCTTAAGAAGAAGCTCTCGAACCTAAAAATTCAGGTCGAGATGTTTGACGCAGAGATAGAAAAAATCGAGACCAAGTTTGACAAAGTTATCACGGAGTCGGAGATCTACAAAGCTAAACTCGGCCGAGAAATGACTCGCGAGGTTAGGCGGCTAGAACTTGAACTAACTCGCCTACGAAAAGCCACCGCAGTCTCGGGCCAAGAGGACAAACCGGTGATAACCAACGAGGAACTCCATATTGCGAAGACAATATGCATTCTGGAAGCGGTACTCAGGCCCATGTGTGAGGGAGCCGACGACTTCCGTCTGATTACGCAGGCTTTCTTGTTCCCCGCCGTTGTTGAGCGTATCGTAGAAGGTTCGGAAGAAGCTTACTTCATGGAGGAAGTTCCTGCCTCGGCTTCTTTGGTTGTTAAGCGCGGAAAAGAGTATGTGGGATGGCTTCGGGAAACCTACGACACCCACCTTACCGACCTTGACACCTGGGAAAAAGCCTCGGGATTGGTTTGCGATTGGTGGAAAAACGATGCGTTGCCTTTGCTCTACGGGTCTAGAGACGAACAGTGGGACCTAGATATTCCTCTAACCCTCCAGGAAATGTTGATCTGGAGGGATAGTCCCGCCGATCGCCCCCTTCATTTCTCCGCAGCCTTTGATGCCTACGACATTTATCGACGCAACAAAGACGAAGTGTACGAGGTTACGGGAACTCGCGACTTTGAGCTTAAAACCTTTTCCTTCCTACCCTGAATGGCACGGGCACTAAACAAGACGGACCACTTGATTGAGAAAGTGGGCGTAGGACTCGTTCAAACGGTTGAACGGCACTACCGAAAATACTTGACCTCCCCCAACGAGGCAAACGCAAAACAGTACGTCCTGTGGAGGCTGAGGTTGCACCGACGGCTGAGAAACGATCGTGAAACTCTGGACGCAATCAATGAGGCAAGAAATCTCGGGCTTTACAATGAAGACCCGGGGGAGTTGTGTTGGGAGTACAATTTTGACTAGAAAGGGGTAAAAGTCACTACGTGTGAAAGAAGTGTATGATCCCCCGTGCCGTGCAAATGGCGAAAGCCGTCACTGACTCCGGACTTTTCTCTTCGGAACAAGGCAACATTCTTGCCCCTTTCTGCCGGGGGTGGACAAATAATAGCGTAAACTACGTCACATATGGCACCCCCGGGAGTGGCGCACACGACTTACCTGGTTTTTATGCCGGCGCAGCGTTCCCTGCTCAACCTTCGGTGTACGGGTTCGTTAACGGGCAACCGTACTGGAGATGGTTCCCGGTGAAACCCCGCAACATTTTTCTAACCCCCGGCTCACTTTCGTACACCTTTATTCCCCAGGTAAGAGGAATTGTTCCTTCTCGGTCCTCTTTCATTTCTCTATCTCCCCCCCTTGACACCCTAACCGAGGTTGCTTAGGGCCACCCGTTTACCTGGACTCATCTCCCACTATACTACAACTAACAAAACCCACCGTCCATGCAGTTCACGCAACTCGGATACCCTGTCGTTTCAAGCGATCTTCACTCCAAACTCTTTGGAAAAGAGAAAGCTCGTCAGATGAGCAACCGATCTCTGCGACAAGCAGAGTCTTTGCTGCGAAAGTTCAATGTTCAAGTCCCGGTAGATCACCCCAAAGGATTGTACGATGGCCCCTTGCCATTGCCCAGCCTAAGGGGTGATTTTTTGCACGACCACTTTGAGGCCATCGCCACAGAGCAGATCGGTCATTACAAGCAGCTGGCCGACGAGTTTTCAAAATGTGCCCTACCCCCCCTACCCCCTGTACACGAGTTAAGGTTTGAGCCGGGCTGGATGAGGTACGAGTGGGTTGAAAACGAAGCCGCCGGAGGCTGGTACATTGAGCATGTTGACTTCCCTTCGGAAGATGCCTTCACGTTCGATACAGAAACTTACGTCCACGGGGGTGCCTTCCCGATCATTGGTACCGCACTAAGCGAAAAAGCCACGTACATTTGGTTGGCCAAAGAACTTATAGACCCCACACTCCCCGAGGAGGAGTGGGACCAGTACAACCTGATCCCTGTGGGCAAAGGTAGATTTATAGCTGGTCACAATATCTCTTACGACCGTGTTCGTGCTCAAGAAGGTTACAACCTTGAAAACACGGAGCCTGAGAACTTCTACTTCGACACTCTGTCTGCTCACATTGGTGTGTCCGGGCTTGCAAGCGGTCAACGTTGGTTATATGTTCTGGCGGGTAAAGATCCTGACAACCTGACGGCGGAAGAGAAGAGGAAGTTGCGGTATGCCCCTAAGTGGTTGGAAAAAGGAGCCACTAATAGCTTGGTCCAATGCTATAACTTCCACGTTGCGGCGGTCAAGCAGTTTTTCGGGGAGGACGTCAATGAACTCGGAGCGGCGGACAAGAAAGTTCGTGAAATCTTTGTAAAAGCTACCGATCTGAGTCAAATCACTCAGGTGTTGACTCAAGCAGTTGACTACGCTGTGAAAGATGCTTACTACACTGCCGAATTGTTTCAGGCGCTGTGGCCAAAGTATTTGGACTCAACTCCATCTATGACGGCTCTTTGCGGCCACTATCACTTGAACGGTTCGGTCATTCCCTTGGTGCCTGACTGGCAAGAGTGGATTGAAAACGTGGAGAAAGTTTACAAAGAGCACAACAATGAGATGACCGACCTCTGCAAGTCTCTAGCCGTTGAAGTATACGAAGAGTGGAAAAGTATTGAGGATCCAGAAGAAAAGCGAGAGTGGGAGAGGAAAGACCCCTGGCTGTCTCAGTTGCGTTGGGGTGTGCAAAGCGTAAGAGGAAAGTATGCCGGAGTGCCTGACTGGTACCGGCCCTTTGTCAAAGACCCTGACACCCACATCGGGGTGAAGAGCGATTTGTCTCATTTGATGTTGAAACTCAAGTGGGAAGGAGTTCCAATGATTCTAACCGACGAGAACGGTTGGTGTTTTCACAACTCCGAGGGCAAACTCGAAAAGTTACCTCACCCGAAAGGTAAAGGGGACAACGTGGGAGGTGTTCTGAGCAAGGACTTCGTGGAGCATATGGAGGTTGGCCGCCTAAGTAGTGACCTGCCCGAGTCAAAGCGGGCTCTTGAAATTGCCAACGCAGTGAGTTACTGGACATCGGTCCGCAGCCGAGTCATGAGCCGCATATTTCTGAAAACACACAACCCCCATGGCGAGGATGCTTTTATAACTTTGCCTGAAATTTTAGCCCATGGCACCGTAACGAGGCGCACAGTAGAATCGCTCATGGTTACAATGTGCAAAACCAAGAACTGGCGGATCGGCACCGAGCTGAAGACACGAGTGCAAGCACCCGATGGCTGGAAAGTCGTGGGCGCTGACTTTGACGGCCAAGAAATGCAAATCGCCAGCATCTACAGCGACAAGTGGGAAGGGGGTTTTGTCGGTTGTTCTCCGTTTGGCTACAACGTGCTTTCCGGGTCAAAGGAGGCAGGCACCGACCCTCACAGCGCACTGGCTCGTCTTTGCGGTATTGACCGGGATACCGCCAAGATAGTTGGATTCGCTATTCTGTACGGTGCCGGTGCCCGTGCGGTTCAAACGTACATTCGGCAAAAGTACCCTGAAAAGTCTCCCGCCGAGGTTAAAAACATCGCCTTCAAACTTCTCCAGAGCAAGAAGGGTGTGTCTCGAAACGGCCTGTACGAAGACGGTCTTGACTCCGGCTGCTTCAACTTCATGGAAGAGATCGCCATGCACTCGAAACTCCCCCAGCTCCCCTGCTTGGGCACCAAGATCTCAACTGCGATGAGACCCTCTGCGGTTGGCGAAGACTTTAAGACTGGTCGGGTGAACTGGACGATTCAAGCTTCGGGTGCCGAAATTCTTTCAATTCTCTTGACAGCGGTTCACTGGTTGGCACGAGAGTATAGGATCCCTTGCCGGTTCATTCTCAGTATTCACGACGAAGTGTGGTTCCTGGCGCCGGAGAAATACGCAGAGCAGTTTGCCGTTCTCTTTCAGATTGCTCACGTCTACACCTGGTCTTTTTTCCACTCTCAGTTGGGCATACCCGAACTACCCCTATCTCGGGCATTCTTCTCAACGGTTGCAATTGACGATCGACTCCGTAAGTCCACCAAGGAAAAAACCACGACCATTTCTCACTCAGCCGGTGACAAAGAACCATTCGGCATTGAATACTCAATGTCTGAGCTGGCCGAGATCGGAGCCGTAGGCAAACTTACGACTCGCTACAACGCTATTCAAAAAGGCTTAATCAAATGACACAAAAACGCAAGTCCCGCACTTTCGCTGCCTTTGTTAACACTTTTCGGGGTGTAATTAACGAAGAAGGGTGGCGCTCAGTCTACCACGGCGTGGTTGCCTACGATCGCAAGGGTAGAGAAATTCCCTCGTCCGTCAACTGTTGTTACAACGACGACTATTACTCTACTGATCAGATCCTACCCCTCGCCCAAGCTCTATGACGCCTTTCCCCCTTCCTCTTGACGTTGACTGTCGCATTGCGGTCATTAACTGGTGGTTGGAAGATGTAGACTACAGACTGTTTCTTGGTAGAACACAAGAGGCCGTGGAGAGTTTTGAGATTGCCCGCGACATGTACCTTAAACTCCCTGGAGGCACCGCCGGGGGGGCTCTTGAAGACCGCATAATCGAGAGCCAGGGTAAAACTAGACAAACTAACTCACCTAATCCATGAGAACTATTTCCAGCGACGCACCCCAACCGAAGGTCTCAAACGAGAAAAAACTGGAGAGTTTCGCAACAACTCTCAAAGACGGCAGGGTCATCACAATCCGGGAAATGACCGGACGTGACCTTGTTTTCATGGAGAAAGATCTTGCCAAAGAAGGAGATATCTCCAAAGGCATGAAAATTATCGAACGACTGATTGTCGGAGACGATAAAATCACCTACGAAGAGATCCTTGACTTAGGCGTTCGCGACTTTAAGAAACTCAGCGAACTGGTTGCTAAAGCAAATGGCTCTGAGGACGACTCTGACCCAAACTGATTGTAGAGGACCTGGAAGACTTCACTTATAAGGTGACGTTCGACCGAGAGTCCTACCTGCATTTCAGGGAAATTTGCCCGAAAGATTTCTATTTTGCCCAGCTGCTTCGCAACAAAGACGAGTCTATGCTCCCTTTGCTCTTACGAACCCTAAAAAACCCTGAAGAGCTAGATAATTGGACCATGTCTCAAGCTCAATCCGCCATTGAGTGGGCAAGCGAAGAACTCCTGACAGAGAAAGTTTTCTCCGTCGAAGACTGGCTAACCACCGCATTCCACCTGTGTAAACAACGCTGGGGGCCCGAAATGGATTGGCTCGAAACACAGCCAATGAGCAAAGTGCTTACCATGGTTAGCATCCTAGAAGACTTTGCAAAGGCTCAAAACCCTGACAAGTGAGGACAGGTTGTGGTTAGTTTCAAAATCAGCGGAAACGGTCTTAGACCCTTTAATTTGAACTGGTGGAAGCCCACACAGAAAGAGTGGGCCCCCGTCCTACTTGAAGACCAGAAACCTTTCTGGCGCCAAGAGTCAGAGCCCACTTCTGGCAGACCTTGGGCGGCTCTAACCCCCAAGTACGCCATGGCAAAGTTAAAGCGATACCCGGGACAACCAATCCTTAGAGCAACGGGGGCTATGCAAGACGGGGCCAAAATATTGCCCGAGAAAGACGGCTTCGTAGTGAAGTCGGCCTTTTACGGCATGTATCACCAGGGGGGTACAACTAAGATGGTGGCTCGCCCTTGGATGGGAGTCCCGGATACCTCCCTTAAGCACATTGTTCCAATCGCTTGGAAACACATCCTCTCACGCAAATCCTAAAATGGCAAGTTCAAAAAAAGCTACAACCGAAAAGACCGCTGCTGCGGACGTGAAAGACGTCTCAAAAGAGCCGGTCTTCATCGAAGTTCAAACCCCTTCGGAAGAGCCCGAGCAAGTTTCCGCCACTATTAGCAAGTCTGAAATCGAGACCGATGTGCGCACCCGTCTTACAAAAAGGCCGGTGGAAGAGAATCCGTTCGTACCCACCAGCCCCGCTGTTCTTGAAGCCGCTGCGAAGCAAATCGCTGAGCAAGAAGGTTTTGACTTTACCCGTGGAACTTCTATCGGTGCTCGCTTGATCGCACGTTCACGCAATCTTGGCTGAACATGATCTCTTTCCCCTTTCAGCCTCAGTTCACCTGGAGAAAGCTCGGTTACCTTTATCACACGAACTCTCTAGAATACCGGGCTGTTCTGGAAGAGAATCCGCAGTGGGATGTAATGACAGTGCCCCCGATCGGGGCACAACTGCGGGTGTCAGACTCTAACGGAAACACCGGCAATCTTCGTCAAGCCTCCTTCATTACCGCCACCCCGACCTCGACTGCGACTGACGCTGTATTCCCCTTCGACACGGAAGCAGAATACCTGGGTGCGCTGAATATGTACACCCTACAGGGGGTTATCTTAAGGGATTCCGTCAACGGTTACAATATGGACAGCGACCCTGCTTTCACCGGAAAACAATAACTGCGCAGCACTCAAAATAGGGTAAAACCTTTTCAAGCACGCCCTCTACGGAGACCTCCCCCGGAATCTGCCTGCCGGTAGGTGTGCCCAAAAAGAAGGCTCTTCGAGTTTTACAATGGCGACTTTCTCTCTTGGCGGTGGGGTGACCCCTGGCGCTCCTGGCGTTTACATCAATGAAAGTGCTGGCCTCTCGGCAAATGCCGATATCGCTAGCTTCAGCACAGTTTACATGCTTACGGAGGCTCCCGAAGGCGCACCTGTAACGGTATTCCCCTTCAACACCCCCGTACCTCTGACTTCTCTCAGCGATTACAAAGTTTTGGTCGGCGGTTCTGTTCCTACCGAACGCATCCCCCTTCTCAGCTATAACTGTGTTGACGAGTTTTTTCAAAACGCCCAGATCGGCGACCTCCGCGTTGTTCGCGTTGGCACCCCTAACCAGATTGTAGAGATTGAAATTCTCCCCTCTGGTACAAAACTCAACTCAACCGCGCTGCCTTCCCCGTTAGCCGCAGGCGACAAAGTCTATGTTCAGCTGATTCTGAACGGCAACCGCCTCGTGGCTGGCGATGGTTCGACTGGCTACACCGCTTCGGGTGAGTGGCTTGGCGTTCCAGTGACCGTACCGGTTAACTATATCGCCGGTGATGAAGTCAACAACCGCAGAATATCCGCAGCTATTGTCGCTGCTGTGGCTGCTGCGATCGAAGGCAACCCTAGCATCCGTAGCTCTGTTTACGTTCGTGACTTTGGTCTGGTTAACGACCTGGACACCACCTCGAACTCGCAGAACGGGTACATCAATATCGCTGCAAGCACATTCGACGGTAGCGTTACTGTGATCACGGAGCAGCTGCCCGTGGGCGCTAATTACGTGCTCATGCAGAATGCCTACGGGGTCCAAAACATCGTGGGTCAGCAAGGTAACCTGGTTCGAGTGCCCCAGGATTATATTCAGTGCATCGAAACCGCTTTCGACGGCCAGCAAGATCAGGGCTACCTGATCACGCCAACCGCTTATGCTCAGTTTAACGCTGAAGGTCGCGCTCTAGTTGGCGCTGCTGCTGCTGCTCATTGCGCTAGCAACAGTTTTAAGTGGATGGCTATAGCTGATCCAGGTCCGTTCCTGATCACCGACGTAAACCTGTATAGTCAGTTCACTCCGCATCAAGCTGCGGAAGACCTGGTTGCCGACTCCAAGTATCTTGTTGATAACGCAATCTACAAGTGGGTTGGTACGGATGTAACCCATTCTCGCCTTAACTATCAAGCACTTGTTGCCGGTTCCTCCGCTGACTTGGCTGTTTCTCAATCCACAAATTCTGTGGCCGACGGTCAGAAAATTGGCATCCTGGACTCTGCTATTTACACCGCCAGCGTGAACTCTGCAGCCCTTGGCAAAGTCGAACTTAACTCCGACAATGCTTGGCCCGTATCGTACCAGATTCAAGAGGTTGACCTGAGTGGTGCTTCCTCGGCGGGGAACGTTTTCCTGCCGTACGACGGAACTTCCGTCTTTGTTGTTGCTCCGCCGTTCGATGTCGCGCTTTACGGTGACTACTCTAGCAACTTTGTTTACCTAACTGAAACAGCTTCTCAAGCCGTCGCAGTGTTGAACCAGGTCACTCTTGCAGGTGGCACTGACAACATGTCCACTCTTCCTACAGGGGCTATTAGCTTCTCGGGTTCGACTGGGACGGCCTCGCTGACCTACACGACCCCTGTTTGGAATTTCCCTCAAACAATCAATGGTCAAGTTTCCAACCTGGTCCAGAACACCTCTGGTTCTTCCGTCGGGGTTAACACTCTTCACCTGCCGGCAACACTCCAGGATCCGACCGACACTTACCGTCTGAGCTTTAAGAGCCGCACGATCCTAAACCCTTCGTTGTCTCTCTCTTCCGTCACTTTCGCAGGCGAAAGCCTTGTGCTGAAAATCGGGGCCGTTAACCACCAGCTGATTAACGGACAGAAGCTGTACTTCACTCAGAATATTACCAAAAACTCCGCCACCCTGCTTGCTGCTACAACTAGGGCAATTGCGGTTCCTTACTATGTAACCGTGATTGACGCTGACAACTTCGCCCTGTCGGAAAGTCTGTCTGCCTACTCCGCAGCTTCTTACATCAACGTTCCTTCCTCGGGCACGTTTAGCACCAACCCCTCCATCTTCTACACTTCGCTTCTGGGCGGTCAGCAAACCTCGGCCAATCTTACCGAACTGACCGTGGTTCCCTTCGTCCGCGCTCGCAAGTACGCTCTGAACAGCGGAACCATTTACAATGAAGCCGTAAATTCAACACTTAACCCTACGACCGGCGCTGCGGCAACTCAGCCCACTGTCTCAATCTTTTTGAACGACAGTACAACCGCTCTGGGGGTTGCTCAGATTTCACCTTTCGGTGAAACTACTACGGCTGGTTGGTTGCCCGAACTGGTTCTTATTCCGACTGGAGCCACTTCCACCACGACCGAAAACTTCTACTGCACCCCGACAGTGGATCAGTCTTTTGCAGCTCAAACCCACCTGGTGCCTTCTATCGACCCCATTCTAGGGGGAAGCTATGCTGCGGGTGCTACTGCTGCTGCCGGAACTTTAAGTTCACCGTCTGCTTATGTTACAGCCTGTGGTTTAGGCGGATCAACCGGCACGTCCGTGCAGGCCGCTGTTGGAAAACTCGTCGGTGTTTACTTTAACGTTACGGCTGCAGGTGTTGCCCCCGATGGAGCAACTGCGGTTGTTATCGGCGATCGCATGGCCGTTACCTATAACGGGGTGTCTTACACCTGGTTAGTTGTTCCGGCTGCTGGCGATCTGACCTCTGCTGGTCAACCTCTGTACGGTTCACAAGTTGAGCTTGTGTTCACCGCCGAGCAAACTCCCCCAACAAACCTGTGGCGCTTTGACGCTGTAACTTCAACCGAAATCATTAGCGACGCTCTTCGCGGCGTTGGCACCCCCGGTGCCCCCCAGGCTGTGTTCATCGAAGCAGGTGTGGACAATGTAAATCGTCTCTCCAACGATAGCCAGAACTACTTTAACCCCTTCGGGTTCATTGCGTTCTACGGCCCCTACGTTGAGAACTCTGCTGCTCAGTGGGTTCCCCCTTCACCGTACGTGACCGGTGTTGCTGTTCGTCGCTATCGCGCCGAAGGCTACCAGTTCCCCCCGGCTGGCGTCAAGTATCAACTTGCCGACGCAATGTCTGCTCAAATCGCTATCAATTCCTCCCAGCAAAATCTGTTGAACCCCGAGGGTTGCAACGTGATTCGCACACTGCCCAACTATCCGAGCAGCGCTGTGTTCATCTGGGGCGGTCGCACTCGCGTCAACACTGCCGACGCCCAACAGCGCCTGTACCAATTCGTGAACACGCGGGTTATTCTGAACGTGGTTTACGGCTCACTGCGCAACGCTTTTGACACTCAGATCTTCAACGTGATTGACGGTTTCGGTGTTGCATTCAACCAGATCATCTCGGTTGGAAACAGCGTTCTCAACCAGCTGTACAGCCGGGGAGCCCTCTTCGGTGCTCGTCCTGCCGATGCCTTCCAGGTTATCTGTGACGGACGCATCAACCCCCCCGCAAGTCTCGAGAACGGTATCATCAATGCCAAGGTCTTTGTGACTCCTGTGCCTACACTGGAGCGCATTCAGGTCGACCTGATTCGAGTTGCCATCGGTCAAATGCAGAACGAGCTCAATGCTCAAGGTCTAGGCACCAACAACACAAGCCTCGGCTGATTAAACTGAGAGTCAAATGAACAAGGAACTGGCACTACAAATTCCTGACTCTCTTCTTTTTAACCTGGAATTGCAAGCAAGAGAACAGGGGGTTTCTTTGGAAGCCCTTTGTCTCTCCATTCTTTCCGGGGCAAAACTAGAGGAGACTTTGGTAGACCCGGATTTTTACCGTGTCCTCACCCACGAAACAATTAGAGCCGAGCTTCGAAAAGTAATGGAAAGCGATTTGGCTTTTAATGAGAAGAAAACCCGGATTGTAAAACTCGAGACTTGCATCTCCCGACGTTACATACGATGAGTATAACTGAGCCCCTATCCCCCAATATTCGCGGTCTGGCCTACCCTTTGTCAGTTTCAAACGGAAACCTTGCGGTAAGAACGGACTACGCTTTAGTGACGCAGCAGATTCGCAGCGTACTTGAGACAAGATTTTATGAGCGGGTTATGCGTGCCGAATACGGCCTCGGAGACTACGTTCTGGAAGTGCTGGACCCTGGGCAGATCAACTCGGCCATACAACAAGCTATACTGCAAAATGTGGAAAGTTTGTCTGATCTGAAAGTTTCCGGCGACTGGAAGACGGCGGGAGACGACGGACTGTACACGGTTTTTATACAATACACCGTGAACAACGTGCCGCAAGCTCCCTTACGCTTCTCGTTGGCCAACTAAGGGTAAAATGAACTATAACTGCCCATGCCGTGTGATTACCTACGCTGCGATAAATCTAACCAACAAGAAGTTTCAGGTGGGGAGTACAACCGACTTTGATGGGAAGCGCAAGCAACATAAAGGATTCAAGGCGAGGTTTGCGTAATGGCACAAAGATTCAAAATAGCCCCAGTCCCTAGTGGAGAAATCGCTCGTTATACGAGCGATCCTTATAATTTATCCGCTATATATCAATTTGGCTCATCGTCTCCTTTCACGGGTCAAGGCAATACGATCGTCAGACCAGCTGACGAACTCCTTCTTAACAAAGGAGGCAACCGGGCACTTGTAGTATATCAGCGGCTATTTTTTGACGAGCAAGTTCAGGCATGTTTCTCCAAGTTGATGCAAGAAGTCACGTCAAGACCTTGGTACGTTGAGGAGTACAGTGACAAACCCGGAGACCTCGCCGTTCGTGATTACGTAGCCGAAGTTCTTCAAGATATGAACGTAGACGATCTGTACAAGGGACTAGGGGAGGCTTTAATTGCAGGTTTCTCCGTGGGGGAAGTCATGTGGAAGAAAACCAAGAGAGGAGTTGTACCTTTCGATGTTCGTATGCGTGACCAGCGTCGTTTCGTCTTCCAAGAAAAAGAGGACTCAGAGACTGGCTTCACAATGCGTTGCCTTACTTTCAACCGCATGTTCGAAGGCGTAGAGATTCCTGTCCGAAAATTCATCGTTAACCGACACTGGGCTCAACACAACGGAGACCCCTACGGTTCTTCGCTCGGCCGTATTCTTTACCCCTTGGTGAAGTTTCGTCGCAGGGCTATCGAGTCATACGTACTTTACGGGGATCGCTACGCCACCCCCACAGCCGTGGCAAAAGCGCCTCTAAGTGCCAGCACAGCCGAGTTGGACACTCTCTACGATCACCTCTCTAACCTCTCACAAGAAACGGCAATGATTTTGCCGGAAGGGTACGATTTGGAGTTTGTGAATCCCAGTGGCAGTCCAGACGTCTTCAAAAACCTGGTCGACTACATTGACAAGGAAATCAGTATGCTAATTTGCGGTGAAAACGAAGCGGGTCAGGCGGAAGCAGGCTCCCGTGCTTCCTCTCAAGTTGCGAATGTTGTAAGAGTCGTTAAAGCCTCCGAGATCTCAGAGATGATCTCTCAAACCCTTACTCAGACTCTGATTCGGTGGATCGTTGACCTGAACTTTGGTGTCGACGTTGCAGCACCTACCCTTACAAGGGAGTTCAGAATTGAAGAATCGCCCCTAACAATGCCGGATGTTGCGCTTCTTATTCAGGCGGGTTTCACTCCGAAGAAAGAATGGAT
>Ga0181351_1000074_pt1 | contig 25898 bp, 34 predicted proteins | sample Su13VDMM15SD_FD_170485 | JGI IMG/M metagenome (GOLD analysis project Ga0181351, IMG submission 170485) | Freshwater viral communities from Lake Michigan, USA - Su13.VD.MM15.S.D | ecosystem: Environmental > Aquatic > Freshwater > Lake | place: USA: Michigan | collected 2013-07-16 | reverse complement strand
GATAGATGTATTAGGTGAAAAGTATTGTAAATTATCTAAAATTGAGTATGAAGGTAGTTTGGATAGATTATTTGAAACTGATAAAGAAAAGTTTATTGAGTATAACTTTCGAGATGTTGAAATTTTAAAAGCATTAGATAATAAATTTAACTATATTAGTTTAACTAAAAATTTAGCCCATAAAGGTAAAATTCATTATGATGATGTTTATCAATCATCAAAAATCCATGATGGTGCTATCTCAGCCTTCTTATTATCTGAAGATATAGTTCCTCCTTCTAGAGATAGAAATCCCATTAAAAAAGCTAATTATGCTGGTGGTTATTTATTTTGCCCTAAAGCAGGTTTATACCGCTATATGTTTGATGAAGATTTAACTTCACTATACCCTTCAATTATCATGTCTTTAAACATTGGTAAGGAAACATTAGTAGGTAGAATTATTGATTTAAATGATAGAAATAATCATTTGGGTTTAAACGATTTAATAGCTGATACTGAAGATAAACCTCGTACTACTGAATGGTTTACTAATAAAGATAAATTCAATAAAATTGATTGGACTTCTTCCAAATTAGTTAAACTACTTCAGCAATATAATTTGGCTATCTCAGCAAATGGTGTTATATTCCGTACAGATAAAGAGTCAGTATTATCTACTATTTTGAATAAATGGTTTGATGAAAGGGTTTTATACAAAAATAGAATGAAAGCTGCTTATAAAGCAGGTGATACAGTAGGTGGTGAAAAGAATCATTTATTACAATATACAATGAAAATCTTACTTAACTCACTTTATGGTGCTACAGCATTGCCTTCATTTAGATACGGAAATGTCATTTTATCAGAAGCTATTACATTAAGTGGTCAACGTATTATTCAAGAATCAGCACTTTGTGCTAACAGACATATGAATAAAGTTATTAGAGGTGAAATTAAATTAGAAATATAATGGCGTTAAAAGGACAATCAATTAGAAACGGAGTTACTATTACAGTAAACGGAGTTAAAGCTGAAAAGCAATTAGTTATTAAGTTATCTGAAAGTTGGGATGAATCACAAGAGAAGTTCTTTAAAAAAATGCTACAACAAGGTGGTAGATGTAAAGTTAATGGGAATGTATTTGAAATATCACTTAAAGAAAGATCTGATATAGATTCAAAAGGAAATAGACCAATAAATTTACCTCCAATTCCAGGAGAAAGAACATTTTAATATGAAGCATTTAGAAGACACGCCATGGTGGATTTGTGATGAAGGTGATTTCAACTTCTGTGCCTATGTGGATACTGACTCTAATTACTTTAATGCTGAACCTTTATTAAAACATTTATATCCTGATTTTGATGAAAAACCTGATCAAGAAAAAGATGATTTATTAGAGAGAGTAGCTCTTAAATACCAAGATATTATAACAGAACATTATAACACACTCGCTAAAGAAGCCTTTAATATTAGTACACACCGATTAGAAATGAAAACGGAGTGTGTTATTCGTTCTGCCTATTTTAGAGCAACAAGACGTTATGCTCAATGGATTACTAAAAAAGAAGGTATAGCTAAAGAAGAACTTGATATAAAAGGATTAGAATTTAAAAAAGCTAATTTTCCAAAATACTTTGGTAAGTTTTATCAAGAAATTCTTGAATTAATCATTAAAGGTACTCCACAAAGTATTGTAGATAAAAAAATTCATGAGTTTAGACAAGAAGCTACTTCACCTGATGTTGATTTTACTTTAATTGGTAATCCAACAGCAGTTAAAGTATTAAATGATTATGTTGAGGCTATCCCTAAACCAGGTAAAATATTATCTACACTTAAAAAAGGAGCAGGTGCTAATGTAAAAGCAGCTACTTGCTATAATGACTTATTAAGATTCTGGCAATTAGATAGAGACCATAGTCAAATAGTACAGGGTGATAAAATAAAATGGGTCTATTTAAAAGATAATCCCTATCAGATGGAAGCTATAGCTTTTTTAGAATTTGATTTACCTCAAAAAATGAAAGACTTTATTAATGAATATATTGATAGAGGAAAAAGCTTTGAAACTATATTACAAAACAAATTACAAGGGTTTTACACTGATCTTGAATGGTCATTACCACCTGCAAACCCATTAATACATAAATTCTTTACATTCTCATAAAATGGATAAAACAATATTAGCACAAATAATTGAAAGTTTTTACTTAAACGGATTAACATCTCAAGTTAAATTTAAGGTAAAAGACAACGAAGCTCACATCAAATTTGCAGTTGACAATAAGGACTGTATCGGAGAAGTTACAGCGCCTATAACCTTAGAAGACTGCGAAATTGGTATTTTTAATACTGGACAACTATTAAAATTACTTAATATCACGAATGATTATATTGAGTTAAAACTAGAAAAACAAAATAATCACTTCTTAAAATTACATATTAGTGATAATCAATTTGACTTATCGTATAATTTAAGTGATTTAGGATTAATTCAGGATCCAGGTGTAGTACCTAACTTACCACCCCATGACTTAGAATTTGATATTAATTTTGATTTTACTCAAAAATATATTAAAGCCCACAATGCATTAGATAAACCACCTCGTTTTGAAATAGGAATAACAAAGGATTTTCAAAAAGAAGATGTTGTTAGTTTTATGATTGGGGAAAAATCATCATACTCTAACAAAGTTAATTTTACTGAAAATGGAACTATTACTAATCAAGTTAAACCCGTAGCATTTAGTGCTAATAATTTTAGAGAAATAGTATCAGTAAATAAAGATGCAGTTGGTAAAGCATATCTTTATAAAGATGGTTTATTAAAAATTAATTTAGAAGAAGCAGGTGTGAAAGCTGAATATTTTCTTGTAGCTTTGCATGAGTAATAATATTTATAACAAATGACCTAAGGGCAATTAATAACGAGTAGCAAAAGCACTCACAAAACGTAAATCAATATGAGTACAAATTACAATGAATTTGACATTCTATTCCACAATTTCTTTTTCCCAACAAGTGGATTCGGTTCAGCAGCAACCACCAAACAACCTCACCCTTTAAATATCTTTTATGACGATGATGGACTTCATTTTGAAGTAGCATGTACTGGTCTTACTAAAGATGATGTTAACGTAGACATTGAAGACGATGTCTTAAAAATTAGTTATAATAAACCAGAAGAAGAAAAAGAACTTCACCCTGGAACAATCGTAAGAGGATTATCTAAAAAATCCTTTAATTTAGGTTACAAAATCTCAGCTAAATACGATTTATCATTAGCGCTAGCAAAACTAGAAAATGGTTTGCTAGAAATTGCTATACCTGTAGCTGAAAAAGCAAAACCAAAATCAATAAAAATAAAATAATAACCTTACGCCCTTAGGTTAAGTTTTATTTGGATACCCAAAAAATTTTTCGTATATTATACGAAACAAAAAAGTAAAAGTTATGGCAAATCCTAATTTTAAAGGCCGACAAAAAGGCACAATTAAAAAAATATCAACTATTATAGATCCCGCTTTAGGAGATTATAAAATAATATTTGATGAAGAATCTTATAATTTGGTTTTTATAGACCCTACTACTCAAAAAGAAAAAGTAGTAGGTTATTATACTCAATTAAATAATGCTTTAAGATGTGTAGTAAAAAATCAAACTATTGAAAAAAAACCCGTTTATACTATTAAAGAGTATATTACAGAATTAGAAACAACTTTAACCAATTTAAAAAATTTAATCAACAATGAGTAAATTAACACCAAGACTGGGTAGTATTATCCTAAAACAACTTGAAGAAAATGAAATGATGGTAGGTAATATCATTATCCCTGACGTAGGTCATGAAAAATCACTTGTAGCCGAAGTTATAGCAGTATCTGATACTTTTAATTGGCATAAAGGTGAATTTGTACCAACTGATTTAAAAGTAGGTATGAAAGTAGTTATCCCACCAATGGGGGCACAAAAACTTACGTTAGATAACGTAGATTATTTAATTATAGCACAAGAACAAATCCCATCAATTATAGAAGATTAATCATGACAGAAACAGCATTCGGAACAGAATTAAAATCAAAATTACTATCAGGAGTTAAAAAACTTAATGATAGCGTATCTTCTACTTTAGGACCAGCAGGTAGAACAGTATTAATTAAAGGAGATTATGGTCAATTAACAGTAACCAAAGATGGTGTAACTGTAGCTAAAGCCTTTAAAGAATTAGAAGACCCAATTGAATCAACAGGAGCTGAATTGGTACAAAAAGTATCAGTAAAATCAGCAAATGAGGTTGGAGATGGTACAACTACAAGTACTTTATTAACATATGCTATTCTAGAAGAAGGATTAAAACATGTTAATGCAGGTCAAAATGCAGTTGAAATTAAAAAAGGTATTGATGCTGCTGTAGAAGAAATTAAAACAGCCCTTAATAACTTAACAGAAGACATTTCTGATAATCAACAAATTAAAGAAGTTGCTACTATTTCAGGTAATAATGATGAAGAAATTGGAAACTTAATTGCTACCGCTTTAGAAAAAGTAGGTAGAGATGGAGTTGTAGCAATTGAAGAATCAAAATCTGGAGAAACTTCACTTGAAGTTGTAGAAGGTATGCAATTTGATAGAGGTTACAAATCACCTTATTTTGTAACTGACAATAATACAATGACAGCTGTATTAGAAAATCCTTACATTTTAATTTACAATGGTAGAATTACTTCAGTAAACGAATTAGTACCAGCTTTAACATTAGCTAACACTGAAAAACGTTCATTGTTAATTGTAGCAGAGGATATTGATGGTGAAGCATTAGCAGTAACAATCGTTAATAAGATGAGAGGTATTGTAAATGTAGTAGCAGTTAAAGCCCCTGAGTTTGGAGATCGTAGAACAATGGCTTTAGAAGATCTAGCTATTATTACAGGTGGTCAGGTTTTATCTAAAGATAAAGGTCATAAATTAGAAAAAATTGATGTTAATACTTTAAAACAATGTTTAGGTTCATCACGTACTGCTACAGTTGGTAAAGAAAAAACTACTATTGTAGATGGTAAAGGTGAAGAAGAAGCTATTACAAACAGAGCTCAAGAAATTAAAAAACAAATTGATGACGCAGGTTCCCCATTTGAAAAAGAAAAATTACAAGAGCGTTTAGGTAAAATGATTGGTGGTGTAGCTATTATTAACGTAGGTGGTAATAGTGAACTTGAAATCAAAGAGAAAAAAGATAGAGTAGAAGATGCTTTATTTGCTACAAGAGCTGCTTTAGAAGAAGGTATTGTAGTAGGTGGTGGAACTGCTTTATTATATGCTAGAAAATCAATTAAATTTGAAGGTTCAAATGATTTTGTAAACGGTAAGAAAATTGTTTATAGAGCAACAGCAGCTCCATTTCAAAGAATTTTAACTAATGCCGGACATGATCTAGTAGAAGTTCAATATTTAGGTTCTCAATTAACTGACTCAGAAAAAGGAAGCAATTGGGCAGGTCTTAATTATAAAGACTTATCAGTAATGGACTTTAAAGGAGCAGGTATTATTGATCCTAAAAAAGTAACTCGTATTGCATTAGAAAATGCAGCTTCAGTTGCAGGTACAATTTTAACAACAGAATCTGTAATTTACGAGAAAAAAGAAGATAATAAAGAAGAAACCAATCCTATGCAAGGAATGATGTAATAAATTAGGCTCCCCGAAAGGGGAGTCATATATTAAAGTTATGTTCAATAAAAAACACACCTTATTTACCGAAAAGTATAGACCTGATACCTTAGAAGGATACATTGGTAATGATGATTTTAAATCGTCTTTACAACAATGGATTGATTCTAATGATATTCCTCACCTGTTATTAACAGGAGGAGCTGGAACAGGTAAAACTACTGCAGCCAAATTAATTATCAATAATATTAATTGTGATTCACTATATATCAACTGTTCTGATGAAAATGGTATTGATACTATTAGAGATAAGGTAAAATCATTTGCCTCAGCCGCTAGTTTTAAACCACAAAAAGTGGTTATTATGGATGAAGCAGATTTCTTAACAATAAACGCTCAAGCAGCTCTACGTAATATAATTGAAACTTATAGTTTAAATACTCGTTTTGTTTTCACTTGTAATTACATTGAACGTATAATTGATCCTATTCAATCTAGAACAGTAATGTTTGAATTAACTCCTCCATCAATGCAGGATGTAGCATTCAAATGTGTTGAAATTTTGGATTTAGAAGAAATTATTTATACTAAGGCTGATATAGTAAGAATTGTTAAACAAACTTACCCTGATATTAGAAAAACTTTAAATTTATTACAATCCTCTATTAAAAATAGAGAGTTAGTAGAGAGTAGAACTGTCACTAATTTCAAACAAACTTCTGATCAAGTAATAGATTTACTTAAAGGTCAAAACATTAAAAACTTCACTACTATAAGACAGTTAGTAATGGATTCAAATGTTAGAGATTATAACGAGTTATATAGAGTATTATTTGAACGAGCAGACGAATTTACTAATTCAGCTATAGCTACCCTTATTATAGCAGATTACCAATACAAATCAATTATGGCACCAGATAAAGAAATTACATTTTGTGCCTGTGTATCTAAATTATTAACAACTAAATAAACAAAAGATGGAAGATCAACAACCACAAATGAGCTTAGACATTAACAAAACAACCCCAATTTACACTGCAGATGGTGGTAAAATTTGGCAACAAGGATACTTATTAAGAAAAGTATCTAAATTTGTAACAGGTACAAACGAAGATAATGTTTTGCCTATTCAAGTATTTTATGATCCAACAACAGGTGAAATTTTAAAAGATGGATTACCTGATGAATTGAAATTCATGATTGAAGATGACCAAGATTAAAACAATTTTTGATTGGGTAAAGCAATTATCATATGATAAAGAACCATGGTCCTCATTTTCGAATGAGGAGCATGAGATCTTTAACAATTTTATGATTAACAAGATTATCTCTATGAATCCCAACTATATTGAATTAGTAGCTGAGATTCAAGAACACCAAATGCCAAAACAAAAGTTATATGAATTTTATTGTAAAACTTTACCCAAACAAAAATTTTTCAACAAGTATATAAAACCCACAAAACAACAGTACGTAAAAGAAGTATTAAATTTATTATCTGATTACTTTCAAATAAGTACTAGAGAGGTTTTAGATTACTGTAATATCCTAACTCAACAAGATGTAACTGAAATTTTACAACAGTTAGGTAAAGAAGAAAAAGAAATAAAAAAATTACTAAAATGAGTGATTCAATAAAAAAATTTGAAGAAATGAATGATAGAGAAGGTACTTTTACAATTGATGAAGACAAACCTAAAAAAAACTCAGTAAAACATCCATCTCATTATGGTGGTAAAGATAATCCATATGAGGCTATTAAAGTTATAGAAGCTTGGCAAGTAGGATTTAATTTAGGTAATACTCTTAAATATATTTCCAGAGCAGGTAAAAAAGACAATTTAATCCAGGATTTAGAAAAAGCTCTATTTTATTTAGATAGAGAAATCCAAAATAGAAAAAAACTTGGCTAAAAAACTCCCTTCAATATTAAAAGAATTTAAAAAGGTAAATGTACCTGAGATAAATTATGCTTTTCATAAATCTATATCTTATTCTCAATTAAGTATATTTTCAACTTGCCCTTTTCATTGGGGATTGAAGTATAGAGATGGATATAAGGTTTTTGAACCAAGTATACACGCTGTATTTGGTACTGCCTTACATCGTGCTCTTCAACATTACCTAACAATATTTTATGAAGAAAGTGGAGCCGCGGCTGATAGATTAGATATAGAAACTGAATTTAAGAATGCACTGAGAGAAGAATATCAAGAATTTTATAAAAAGAACAAAAACATTCATTTCTCAAATGCTGCTGAATTAGCTGAATTCTGTGATGATGGTATCCAGATTTTAGATTATATTAAAAAGAAAAAAGGTGCTTATTTTTCCAAAAGAGGATGGTACCTAGTAGGTTGTGAAGTACCTATTGTTTTAAATCCTATTAAGAAACTAAATAATGTTTTATTTAATGGGTTTTTAGACGTAGTGTTTTATCATGAACCAACAAATACTATTAAAATTCTTGATATTAAAACTTCAACAAGAGGTTGGGGTGATAAAGAAAAAAAGGATGAAGTTAAAATGTCTCAATTAATCCTTTACAAAAAATTTTTTGCTGAACAATACAACTTTCCTGTTGATAATATCGAGGTAGAATATTTTATTACTCGAAGAAAAGTATACGAAGAAGGTGATTTCCCACAAAAACGTATCCAAGAATACAAACCAGCTTCTGGTAAGGTAAAAATAAATAAATCAACACAATTATTAGAGAATTTTTTAACTCAAGTATTCACAGATGAAGGTACTTATAATCCTGTAGAGTTAGAGAAAAAACCAAGTAAACATAATTGTCACTTTTGCCCTTACAGTAATAATCCTGATTTGTGTAATAAGAATGAGGAAGTTAAACAATCCTTTAAATTTTATTAGATATTAATATATTTATATATGTTAACAATATAAATAAATAATTATGTCACAAAATCAACAACTAACAAGTGTAAAAGTAGATAAAGATATCTTCGAAGCATTTAAAATCGAGACAATTAAAACTAAGTTCTCATTACAAAAACTAGCAGATAGATGTATGCATCTATACTTAACAGATCCCGAATTCCAAAAATTAGTTCATAATCATATGAATTTAGAATTAGAAAAATAAAATTTATGAAAGAAGGTTATATACCAAAAGAACAACGAAAAAAGATATTATTCATCTGTGATGATATCAGAATGCACTCGGGTGTTGCTACAATGGCTCGAGAAATAGTTTTAGGTACTGCTCACCACTATAATTGGATAGTAATTGGAGCTGCTATTGATCATCCTGAAGCAGGACAAAGAATGGATTTATCTGATGCTACTAACAAAGAAACAGGTAATACCGACTCAAACGTTATTATATACCCTAATAATGGATATGGTAATTCAGATTTAATTAGATATATGATAAAGAATGAAAAACCTGATGGTTTAATGTTCTTTACAGATCCAAGATATTATGATTGGTTATTTGCCATTGAAAATGAAGTAAGAAAACAAATCCCAATGATTTACTTAAATATTTGGGATGATCTACCAGCTCCACTTTATAACAGAGCATTTTACGAATCATGTGATGCCTTATTAGCTATTTCAAAACAAACCAAAAACATTAATGAAATGGTTTTAGGTAAAAGAGCAGATGGTAAAGTTATTTCTTATGTGCCACATGGTATAAATGAAAAAATGTTCTTCCCAATTGAAAGTAAAGATGAATTAAAAGAAACTAAAAAAAGATTATTTGGAGACAAAGAATTTGATTTTGTATTATTCTTTAACTCAAGAAATATTAGAAGAAAGTGTATTAGTGATTTATTAGCAGCTCATAAATTATTCTTAGATACTTTACCTAAAGAAAAAGCAGATAAAATAGCTTTAATACTACACACCCAACCTGTAGACAATAATGGTACAGATTTATATGCAGTTAGAGAATTATTATTTGGTAAAAACTCAAATATAATATTTTCAGATGGTAGAATTGATACTCAAGAATTGAATAAGTTATATAACATTGCTGATGTAACTGTATTACCTACTTCAAATGAAGGATGGGGGTTAGCATTAACTGAAGCAATGATGGCTGGTAAAATGATTATAGCCAATGTAACCGGTGGTATGCAGGATCAAATGCGTTTTGAAGATGAAAATGGAAAATGGGTAGAATTAACTAAAGAGTTTCCATCAAATCACTTTGGTAAGTATAAAAAATGTGGTAAATGGGCGGTACCTGTATTTCCAAATAATATGTCATTAGTAGGTTCACCAATTACTCCTTATATTTGGGATGATAAATTAGATTTTAGAGAATTAGCTTTAGCTATTCAACAAGTTTATGAAATGTCTCCTGAAACTAGAAAAGAGAATGGGTTAGCCGCTAGAGAATGGGTAACATCAGATGAATCAGGAATGTCAGCTAGAATGATGTGTAATAATGTTATTAAGGATATTGATTTAACTTTAAAAACATTTACCCCTAAAAAATCCTTTGAATTTTTTAAGATAGAAGATTTGGAACCCCTAGAATTAGTTCATAAATTAACGTATTAATAAGATAAAATGAAAAATACATTTGTAATAAGTTGTCCAATTGACACTTACAGCGGATATGGTTCTCGCAGTAGAGATTTAGTTAAAGCGTTAATTAATTTAGACAAATATGACGTTAAAATTTTACCTCAACGTTGGGGTAATACACCTTGGGGATTTATTGAAGATCATCCTGAAGAATGGGGATTTTTACAACCTCATATTCTCCCAGGTCAAATGACTCAACAACCTGATATTTGGGCACAAATCACAGTACCAAATGAATTTCAACCTATTGGTAAATTTAATATAGGGATTACAGCAGGTATTGAAACTACAATTTGTGCTCCACAATGGATTGAAGGGTTAAATAGAATGAGTTTAAATTTAGTATCTTCAGAACATGCTAAAAAAGTATTTCAAGATTCTAAATTCCAAAAACAAGACGAAAGAACTAAGCAAGTTATTGGTAATATAGAATTGACATCACCAATTGAAGTATTATTTGAAGGGATAGACATTACTAAATATTTTCCTGCGGCCTTAACACCTGCTTCTGAAATAAAACAAGCCTTAGATATTGTAAAAGAAGACTTTGCATTCTTATTTGTAGGTCATTGGTTGCAAGGTGATTGGGGACAAGATAGAAAAGATGTAGGTGGTTTAGTTAGAGTATTTTTAGAAGCATTTAAGAATAAATCTAAAAAACCTGCCCTTATATTAAAAACCATGTCTGGTCCTACTAGTATTATAGATAGAGATAATATTTTAAAGAAAATAGATGCTATAAGACATTCTATACCTACTAAAAATCTACCTAACATTTACCTATTCCATGGTGAAATATCAGATGATGAAGTAAACCAATTATATAATCATTCAAAAATAAAAGCAATGGTTAGTTTTACTAAAGGTGAAGGATTCGGCCGACCATTACTTGAATTTACTCAAACTAAAAAACCAGTAATTGCTTCAAATTGGAGTGGTCAATTAGACTTCTTAAATCCTGAATTTACTTCATTAATCCCAGGTACTTTAAACAATATCCATCCATCAGCACAAGTTCCTGATATGTTAATTGAAGGATCTCAATGGTTTACAGTTGATTATGGATTTGCTGGGGGGTTATTAAGAGATTATTTTGATAATTATAAAAAATACCAAGATAATGGTAAACGTTTAGCTCACTATTGTAAAACTAATTTCTCATTTGAGAAAATGCAAGAAAAATTAGATATAATATTAAATTCTAATGTACCCGAGTTACCAAAACAAATTCAATTAAAATTACCTCAATTGAAAAAGGTTGAGTTACCTAAATTAAAAAAAGTAGAATAAAATGAAAGATAAACTATCTATATGTCCACGTTGCGAGAGTGATGCTTGCTATGTCACTCCTGTAAATGAAACTAAAAACAATTATTTTTGTTTTGGATGTGGTTTTCAAACAAATGATCTAATGAAAGAAGGTGAATTTGATTTTGAAACCTATGAAGAAACCCTACCTGAACTTTACAAAGATATCAAATCAGTAGATGATAAAAAAAGAGTTTGGTACCCAATAACTATTAATATTCAAGAAAAAGGAACAGTATTTGCTAACGGTACTCATAAAGATAATTGGCAATGGGCAGGTATAAAAGCAGTTGAAGTAAGCGATGAAGAAAAAGGTAAATTTAAAATACCTGGTACTGAAGAGTATTATACTCATAAAACTGATATTAAATCTTTAAAAAATCATTCCCAAAACGATTTTATTGAAGCATTAGATTATATAGGTTTTTATAACTAAAAAAATGAAAATAAGTTATGCAATAACAGTTTGTAATGAATTGGAGGAAGTGAAAAGACTAGTCAACTTCCTCCTTTCAAACAAACGAGAACAAGACGAGATAGTAGTACTAGCAGATAGTCCTAAAATGTCTCAAGAGTTACAAAACACTCTTAAAGAGTATTCCTCTTTAAATCAAATACTTTTAATTGAATCTGAATTTAAAGGACATTTTGCTGATTGGAAGAATAAATTTTCTAAAATATGCTTAGGAGATTTTATCTTTCAAATAGATGCTGATGAAATTCCTTGTACACCTATTATAGAATCTTTACCTTTTATTTTAGAATCAAATCCCGAATTAGATGTACTATTAGTCCCTAGAGTTAATACTGTAGAAGGTTTAACACAAGAACATATTCAGAAATGGAGATGGAATGTAAATTCGGAAGGATGGGTTAATTGGCCAGATTATCAATGGAGAATTTATAGAAACACTCCTAGTATAAAATGGAAAAATAAAGTACATGAAGTATTAGAAGGATTTAAAACTTATACAACTCTACCTATGGAGGAGGATTATTCTTTATATCATCCAAAAACAATTGATAGACAAGAAAAACAAAATAATTACTACGATACATTATGATAAAATTAATTATATTTGATTTAGATGGAGTTTTAGTAGAAGCTAAAAATATTCATTTTGAAGCATTAAATGAAGCATTAGGACCTAAGTATGAAATATCTTGGAACGAACATTTAAGTAGGTATGATGGTTTAAAAACTAATCAAAAACTTGAAATGCTAACTCAAGATAAAGGATTACCTACTAAACTTTATAAAAAAGTTTGGGATGATAAACAAAAATATACTTTAAAAGCCTTATCAAACTTAAAACCAAATCCTCAATTACAGGTTTGTATGGATCTCTTGATTCAAGAAGGTTTTAAATTAGCAGTATGTTCTAATAGTATTAGAAAAACTGTATTAACTGTTTTATCTAAATTTGATATAATTGATCGTTTTGATTTAATATTATCAAATGAAGATGTAATTAGTAGTAAACCCCATCCTGAAATATATTGGTCAGCTATGAGTAAACTTGGGTATTTACCTGAAGAAACTTTAATAGTAGAAGATTCACCCTATGGTTTATTAGCAGCTTCTCGTAGTAAAGCCTTTGTAATGAGAGTTGGATCCCCAAAAGATGTTTCGTATAATAATATAAATAAATATTTAAACCAAGAAAAAATGAATTTAACACCTAAATGGAAAGACGAAAAACTAAATGTTTTAATTCCTATGGCTGGAGCTGGTTCACGATTTGAACAAGCCGGATACACTTTCCCAAAACCCCTTATTGAAGTGAAAGGTAAACCTATGATTCAAGTTGTAGTAGAAAACTTAAATCTAGAAGCAAATTACATTTATGTAGTACAAAAATCTCACAGACAAAAATATAATTTAGATACTTTATTAAACCTAATTACACCTGGATGTAAAATTGTAGAAACTGAAGGATTAACTGAAGGAGCAGCTTGTACTGCATTATTAGCCAAAGAATTCATAAATAATAATGCACCTTTATTCTTTGCTAATTCAGACCAATTTGTAGAATGGGATTCAAATGAGTTTATGTATAAAATGCAAGAAACTGATGCCGATGGTGGTATAGTTACATTTACAGCTACACACCCTAAATGGTCATTTGCTAAAGTTGATGATAATGGGTTAGTAACGGAAGTAGCAGAAAAAAACCCAATCTCTGATATTGCAACAGTAGGCTATTATTACTGGAAAAATGGATCTGATTTTGTAAAATACGCAGAACAAATGATTAAAAAAGATATTAGAGTAAATAATGAATTTTACGTTTGTCCTGTATTTAATGAAGCTATAGGAGACTGCAAACAAATCAGAACATTCAATACAAAAGCAATGTGGGGATTAGGAACCCCAGAAGATTTAAATTATTATTTAGAACATTATGTATAGATTACATGTAGTAATACCAATTGGAGTAAGTTCACCTGGGACACCTATACCTGAATTTTTATTAAATGGTATAGAAAGCTTAAACGAACAAACCTTAGATACTATCCTAATTACAGTAGCAGCTGATGAAAATATATCAGATGAATGTAAACAGGTATTAAAAGATACAGGTGTAAATGTTGAATGGTTTCCTGAATATTCCTATTTTACTAAAGAAGGAATTTGGGGTAAGATATTCAGATGTTGGGAAAAGTATGATTCACAATATGTTTCATTTCTTCATTATGATGATCTTTGGGAAAGTAATAAAGCTTTAAATCAAATTACTTTTATTGAAGAAAATGATTTAGATGGATGTTGGAGTAAGGTATTTTTAATTAATGATAATAATGAAATTACAAGTGGTGATAGCATGAGAATTAATGAATTATCTGTTAATTCTGTAGGGTATTTAATACCTTGGATGTGTCATTCAACTATTATTAGGAAAGATACTATTTTAAATAGTGGTATATTAGATTATAGAGAAAAATGGAATTGTGATTTTGAATGGTTATATACTGTTTTTCTACATAAAATTAAAAATCTAAAAAAATGTGAAGATGCTATATTTTTATGGAGACAACATGAAAATCAAGTATCACATGCTCAAGGAATTAATATGAAAGAAGATAATGAGCATGTTAAAGAACAAAGAGAACTCATTGGTTATTCATTTGATGAAACTATGGAAGATTCAAAATTTGTAATGGATAATATTAACTTAGAACAAATTAAAAACTTATATAGAATATGATTTCAGTAGTAATGCCAACCATGTGGAAACCTGAAACCTCACTTAGTACTTTAGAACAAATATCCCTTAACTCACATGTAGGTGAAATTATAGTTATAGATAATTCTTTACAAGATGTAGATTTAACCCATATTTCTAAAATTGTTCACATCAAAGAACCTGAAAATATCTATGTTAATCCTGCTTGGAATAAAGGAGTATTATTATCAAAATATGATAAGATATTTTTAGCTAGTGATGATGTAGTTTCAAATTGGGATATTATAAGTTTATTATATGAACATATAACCGAAGATAAGGGAATAATAGGACCACATTGGACATGTTGGCATGAAATAAAAGATGAAGGAGTATATTTAAATCCTACTAATGCAAGACCTAATTGTTATGGAGCTGCTATGTTTTTTCATAAAAAATCATATACTGAAATCCCAAATGAACTTAAGATTCATTATGGAGACGATTGGATATTTACAAGAAGTGGAAAACAAAATTATGAATTTTTCAATTGGGCTTTAAGAGGTGACTCTGAACAAACTAGTGGTCTTCCTACATTTAACGAAGTAAAAAATCAAGACAGAATAATATATAATAATCTTTAATTATGACTCAAGAAAAACACATCCCTCCATACGTTTATAATTCTAAAAATTTTATACCTGGAGAAACCCCTATATACTATTCAGGTCCTTATTGGGATCATCAAGAAACAGAAGCTGCTGTTAACGCAATATTGCATGGTAGATGGATTACTACAGGTGAAAATGTATTTAAATTTGAAAGAAAATTCTCTAAAAGATTTAATACTAAATATTCCTTTATGGTAAACTCAGGATCATCTGCTAATTTAGTATTAATAGCTGCTCTTAAAAGAAGATTCAACTGGACAGAAGGAGATGAAATAATTGTATCTCCTGTAGGATTTGCTACTACTATATCTGTTATCTACCAAAATAGATTAATACCCAAATTTGCTGATATTGAATGGGAAACATTAAATTTTGATTTAGATAAAGTAGAAGCTAAAATTACCCCAAATACAAAAGCTATATTTGTATCTCCTGTATTAGGTAATCCACCAGATATGGATAGACTTATGGAAATTGCTAAAAAATACAACCTAAAATTAATAGGTGATAATTGCGATAGTTTAGGTTCAAAATGGGATGGAAAATATCTAAATGAATACTATATAGCATTTTCAAATTCATTTTACCCAGCACATCACATTTCAACAGGAGAAGGTGGAATGATTTGTACTAATGATGAAGAGTTAAAGAAATTAATGATGAGTATTGCTTGGTGGGGTAGAGATTGCTACTGTGTAGGAGCAGCTAACCTAGCTTCATGTGGTACTTGTGGTAAACGATTTGATAAATGGTTAGACTCTTACGATGGAATAATTGACCATAAGTATGTCTTTTCTGAAATGGGTTACAATCTAAAACCATTAGACTTACAAGGTGCAATTGGAATAGTCCAACTTGAAAAATTAGATGAAATTGAAATTAATAGAAAAAATTCTAAAGAACGTCTAGAAAAAATATTTTTAGATAATATTCCAAATCTTAGAGTACCTAAAACTTTAGACAAAGCTGACCCTTGTTGGTTTGGAACACCATTTATATGTGAAGAACCAGGATTAAAACATAGATTAGTTCAATACTTAGAAGATAACAAAATTCAAACACGAAATTACTTTGCAGGTAATATTTTATTACACCCAGGATACAAACAATTAGGTAATAGCCACTTATACCCTGAAGCAAATAAGGTGTTAGATAAAGTATTTTTTATAGGTGCCGCTCCACATTATAATGAAGAAGTATTCAAATATATTGAAAGTGTTATTAAAAAATTCAAATGAAAATAGTAGTATTAGGAGATGGGTTATTAGGATCTGAAATTGTTAAACAAACTGGATGGGATTTTATATCTAGAAAAAAAGATGGTTTCGATATAACCCAAGAAAATTTATATTGGAAATACTTTATTGAAGATTTTTATGGAGTAGCTTTTTCTTCACGTTATGAAGTTTTAGTTAACTGCATAGCTCATACTGATACTTACTCTACTAATAAAGACTTACATTGGGATATTAATTATAGAAGTGTTGTAAATCTATCAAATTATTGCTCTAAAGAAAGAATAAAACTAGTTCATATATCAACAGACTATGTTTACACTAATTCAATAGATGAAGCTAGTGAGGATGATATTCCTATACATGGAAATAATTGGTATAGCTATACAAAATTATTAGGTGATAGTTATGTTCAATTAGATCCTAACCATTTAGTACTTAGAGGAACTCATAAAGAAACCCCATTTAAATATAAAGAAGCTTGGGTAAATCAAATTGGCAATTTTGATTATGTAGATGTTATATCTAAATTAATTATTAGTCTAATCAATAAAAAAGCTACAGGTTTATATAACGTAGGTACTGAATTAAAGACAATGAAAGATTTGGCTTTTAAAACTAATCTTAGTATATTACCTAAATTGATAAATAATTCTACTCCCTTAAATGTTAGTATGAATGTTAATAAACTAAATAAAATTAAATAATGAATACCTGCATATTTACAACTCATACTACATTAGATTTAAAACATGCTAAATATAGTTTAAAATCTTTATTAGAACTTCAAAACGTTGATTTAATATGGGATAATTTTGTAATCTATAATACTCATGAACATGAATTAAGTAACCATGATTTAATAGATTTAATAAGACAATACGATATTAAAAATTATATCAAAGATATCTTAATATTCCCTTATGATCCTGAACTTAATAAGAAAAATCTACTTCAAGATATAAGAAATTGGTATGATGTATCACTTTCATTGGAGTCAAATAATACTCCAGGTAAAACGTTATGGTTAAAATCAGATTACTGTGTATCTAATAATTTTAATAAAATATTTTTAGAACATAATAATAATAATTTTATGTGGTCGTTACCTACGCTTAGTGCTAAAGAAAAAATTAACTACGACGACATTTTAACAAAACTTAACTTATCTGAATTTATTCCATCAGATTTTGAAACCTATTATAGAGGTGGAGATAATCCTAATAATAATTTACCTAAAGGTGAAATTTCACCTAATGGGGAAATGGATTACCATCCTTCTATAAATTATGTTTCTCACAATTATGTTCATGATTTTAATTTACATGTTGTGTCTAATGATACTTTAGAATTAGGTAGAGAATTAGCATATCATCCTCAAGTGTTTGATATGAATTCTACATGGGGTGGACCACATAATTTATTTTATGGTTTAAAACAAAACGGAGTATATTTTAGTGGTGAACATAGAGCTTATGGTATTCATATGTTTCATGAAATTATTTCTGAAAATAGGTTGGAAGACCGAGGAGATGTTCGTAAATTACATTTAAACGAAAAATATTAAAAAATTATGATATTAATATCTCATAGAGGTAATGTAAACGGAAAAATTCCCGGAAAAGAAAATAATCCTGAATATATTGATAAAGCTATATCTTTGGGTTATGATGTTGAAATTGATATTTGGAGTATTGAAGGTGTTCTTTTATTAGGACATGATGAACCCCAATATGGTATAAGTCAACTTTGGTTAAATCAAAGGTCACAATCTCTTTGGATACATTGCAAAACCATAGAAGCTATGGAATGGTTTAATGCTATTGGTGGATTTAATTACTTTTGGCACGAAGAAGATACAGTAACCTTAACATCAAAAGGATTTATTTGGGCATACCCAGGTAAACAACCTATACAACAATCAATAGCTGTAATGCCTGAAATTCACAATGATAATATAACTCAGTGTATAGGGATTTGTAGTGATTATATTGAAAATTATAAAAAATGAAAATAGCAATTTGTATAAGTGGTCAGCCACGAAATTTTAAACAAAGTTACGAAAGTCTAAAATCGAATTATTTAGATAAATATGATTGTGACATATATTTCCATTCATGGGAAACTTCTAATTTTGAATCTACAAATTTTGGGCAAGGGAATGTTCAATATTCTTTAAGTAAAGACGAATATAAAGAATTAGTAGAACTATACAAACCTAAAAATTATATATTAGAATCTCCTATAACATTTGAAGCTAGTGGTTATAGATGTCCTATTTGGAGATATCCTATAAATACTATACTAAGTATGTATTACTCAGTGTATAAATCATTTTTATTATGTAAACAATCACAAATTGAATATGATGTAGTAATTAGAACTAGATTTGATTTAGATTATAATCAATTACCTCTTGATTTAGGTAATTTAGATTTAAACAACGTATATATACCTAAATGGTATACAGATCCTAGAGTATCTCATAGAGGATATTATGGTTTGTTCATATTAGGTAATTATAATAATATGGAAAAATTCTCTAATTTATTCTCATATATCATATCTTATATTACATTAGACACAGATTTCCAAACATTTCTTTCAGGAGGATGGCCAGGTCAAGATTCCCCTATAAGAGATGAATATCTAACTAAATGGCATTTAATAAAAAATAACATCCCAGTAATAGAATTTGAAACACCAAATCAATCCTCTACCACAGCTATTATACGATAGATATTTTATGAATATATTACACACATTTCCTAATTTTCCATTAAGTGTTTGTACTCAAACTACTTCTAAAATTTCTCCAAACGAAAAATTAACAGAAGCCTATATTGTTGAAAATGAAGATGGTTCAATTAAGTTTTTACCTTATATTGATCCATTAGACATATACATAAGTCAACACAATAATTGTGTTGGTGATACTTGGAAAAAACATAATGAAAAATTTACTAAATTAGTTCTTCAATATGAAAATTCAAACATAGTAGAAATAGCAGGTGGATCAGGTTTAGTATTTTCTTTATACTCAGATTCAAACCCTGATTTTGATTCATGGAAGGTAATAGATATAAACCCATCAGATCTTTATGATCACCCAAAAGTAGAAAAAATTAAAGGTTTATTTGAACCATCTCAAATTGAAGAAAATGATGTTGTTATAAGTTCACATTTTGTAGAACATATATTTGATTTAGAAGAATTCTTATCAGGTTTAAAAGAAAGAAATCCTAAATATCATATTTTTTCTTTACCTAATTTTAAAGAATTTTCAAAACAGAATTTTCCATCTACTATAATGTTTGAACATCCAAATTATTTACCTGAAGAATACTTAGATTATATCTTACATAAAAATGGTTGGAATATTATTGATAAAATTTACTATAAAGACCATTCAATATTTTATATTACTCAACCTTCTAAATCTGAAATAAACCCAACAATTTTTAATATTAAATCAGATATTATTAATTTAATAGATTTTTATAAGAAAAGAATTGAAGGTATTAAAAATAAAAAGTTTTATGTTTTTGGTGCTCATTTTACTTATTATTATCTAATAAATTTAGGAATTGATGTAAATCAAATAATAGCAGTCATAGATAATGATCCTTACAAACAAAATAAAAGGATGTACGGAACAACTACAAGAGTTATTTCTCCTAATGATGTTCCTAAAGGTTCTAAAGTATTTGTAGAAATGGGACCTTACAATGAAGAAATAAAAAATAAATTAACCGATGTTATCTTTATATGAGAGGAGTTATAACAATATTTGCTTTACCACAAGAATTAGAAGATTTAGCTTTAACATTATATAACTTAAAGAGAAACTCAATATATTTAGACTCTAACCATCAATATAAAATAGACATAACAATGTGTCTATCAAATGAATTAACAGATTGGAATAAAACCAAATTACCTAAAGAGTACATTCAAGAAAGAACTACTGAATTAGTTACTAAATTTTTAGATTGGTGTGAATGGAATTTGATCTGGGGACATGAAGAAAATGTTTTAGGATGCGTCTCTCAAAGAAGATATAGTCTTAAAACTAATCCTAATGCTGATTTCTTTATATGGTTAGATTGTGATTTTATATTTAAAGATACTACCTTAAGTTACATGACTCAAGCCTATCAGACTATTAAAGAATCCAATATAGATCTATTTATACTTACCCCTCAATTTGTAAAACAATGGGATAATACATGGGATATACTTGTTAATAAAGCATTTTTAAATCATCCTATAGATTATGAATTAATAGCTGATGTTTATAAAGATACTTTACCTGATATAGGTGAAATTGAAGTAAAACCTATCTCTAAATTTAAATTTGCTGGTGGGTGGTTTACTCTAATTTCTAAGGAATTATTAAGTAAAACAGGAATACCTAAATCTTTAGGTCACTATGGTTTAGAAGATACTTATGTAACTGAATGCTGTAATATATTAAGGCGTAATAATGAAAATGTATATCAATTTATATTAGAAAATCACTTAATAGGTGAAAGTTATACTCATAGACCTAACGAAACTATTAAAAGATATATATCAAACATAAGTAAAAAAGATGAGTTTACTAAAATAGCTCACACAAATTTTCCAATTGAAATAAATAAATTTTATGAAAGAAGTAACAGTAGTACTAACAGCTTGTAACAGAGCAGATTTATTAGAACAAACTTTAGATAGTTTCTTCGAAATGAATACTTATTCACTTAAACGTTTTATTATCATTGATGATGGAATGAATTTTGGATGTAATGATTTTATTAAAGACAAATATGATTTCCCCATAGAAGTTATTTATAATGATCCTAAATTATTTCAAATTAAATCTATAGATTATGCCTATTCTTTAGTAGATACTGAATACATCTTTCATATGGAAGAAGATTGGTTGTTTTTAAAGAAAGGATTTATTGAGGATTCAATGAAAGTGTTAGAAGCTGATCCAAACATATTACAAGTATGGTTAAGAGGAATTGATGATACTACCGCTCCACACCCATGGGAAAATGACATATATGAAATAGACGGATTACAATGCGTTCTTCTTAAATATACAGGTGTTTGGAACGGATTTAGTCTTAATCCAGGATTAAAAAGATTAACTGATTGGAAAAAACTACCTAATGGTTATGAAGGATGTGACAGAATTACCCCAGCAGAACAAAGTGGAGGAGTTACTCTTGAATGTGATATTTCAGTTGAATACGCTAAACAAGGGATGATTGCTATGAGATTTTTAGAAACATATATTACCCATATTGGATGGGATAGACATATAATTGAAGGAATAAATGGAAAATAATATACCTAAATTTACATTTTGTATTACCTCAAAAAATAATTTGAGGTATTTAAAACACGCTGTTTCATACATTAAACAAAATTCAGTTGTTGAACATAACATTTTAGTATTCATAGATGCTGATAATGATGGGACTGAAAAATGGTGTATTGAAAATAATATTAAATTCATTAAAAATTCATCTAAAGAATTATTTGGGATAGGTAATGCATATAATTTATTAGTTGATAAAGCTGAAACTGATTTTGTAGTAATATATCATGCTGATATGATTATGGGAAAAGGGTTTGATGTTGCTTTATATAATAATTGGAAACCTAAAACTGTAGTATCTGCTACTAGAATTGAACCACCATTACATCCTGCAGATCCTGCTAAAATTGTTTTAGATTTAGGTTTATGGCCTGAAACTGATATTAAGGATGGATTTAAGATAGATGAATTTAATACATTTGTAGAACAAAATAAAAAAGATTTAATTACAAATGGTATTTTTGCTCCTTGGCTAATACATAAAGATGATTTTAATAATGTAGGTGGACATGATCCAATTATGAAATCACACAGCGAAGATAGAGATTTATTTAATAGATTCTTATTAAACGGATATGAATTAATTCAAAGTTGGGAAGCATTAGTTTATCATTTAACTTGTAGAGGAGGTCAATTTGAACATGCTAATGAAACCAAAGACTTAACTCATAAATCAGGTGAATGGAATAAATTAGCTCATAACCAAACTAGAGAGTTTATTAGAAAGTGGGGAACTCCACCTAAATATAATGAATTTCAATATCCTGTTATAACTCCCAAATACAATGTAGCATTTGTAATTGAACATTGTAACTCTCAAATGTTAGAAGCATTAGAACCATGGTGTGATAGAATTTATATTGATGATGAAATGGGAATATTGTTTGCATCCTACTACGAAACTGAACATAAAAATACATCGTACGATTTAAAAAAACGAGTACTTAATATAAAGTATAATGATCCAATAGGTGAAAATGATATAGTTATAAAATTTGATGCTCACTTAATAACTAATGAAAATTTTAAATTACTCATTCAGCTTCCTGAGATAATAAAAGATAATGGTGAGGTTGGTACTTTTGAATTAGATATATTTAAAGTAACTATCAATTCCATGGATGAATATCAAAATGATTTAATTTATCTTAAAAATAATTAATATTTATACCAAAATTAACAATATGAAATTCAAATTGCATGATTTCTTCTTAACTGAAGAATTTCTTAAAGAAGAAGGTGAATTAAATTATAACGCTACTATTGGAGGTGAAGACTTTAAAGTAGTAGTAGATGTAAATAAAAACCCAACTAAAAAAGGTATTAAAGTAAAATTCTTCCCTGTAAATGAAAATGGAGAAGTATTAACTAATTTAACTCCTGAAGAAGTAGATTCATTACAAAGTTCAATATCAACTGCTGTATCTAAAAAGTTTGTTAACTTTGGGTTAGAATTTGATAGAGATACAGATGCTCCAGATAAAATGGCAGCTAATTTCCAAATCCCATTAGATTCAATCTTTTCATTTATTAGAGATAAAGTATTAGGTGAGGGTGGTGAATCAAATGAATCACCTGCTAAAACTGGAGATGAATCAACAGGTTCTGAAGATGAAACACAAAACGCCTAATTTATTAATCAGCGAATATAGTGCAAGGGGTATCTTAGATACCCTTTATGCACCTAAAGTACAACAATCATTATTTGAAAATGTTGTAGATGAAATAAGACAGTCTGTTAAAAATAATAAAAAAGAAGCTATAATTTGTAATTTACCTCAAGTTGAACTTAGTGTTACTTTACCTAAATCAAGTTTTATAACTACTTTGAAATCCGCTATTGAGTTTTATCTTAAAATAGAGGATTATCATAAATGCACCCAAATCAATAACTTAATTCAAGAATTAGAAAATGGACGAGCAATTAAAACATAGTTTAGAAGAGGGTTTTTTAAAATTATTTAACTCCCCTGTTATTGTTAAAAAACAAAGACGTAATAAAGCACTTAAAAAAAAAACATTATTCATATCACTTATAGACCAATACGAAAAAGCACTTAACAAATCAGTGTTATTGCAAAGTAATTTTGGTATTGATTTATTTGAATATGAAGAACCATTTTATGGTGTTATAGATAAATTAATGTTATTAATGTGGGGTGGAAGCATTTATGAATTAGTTACATTTTATTTATATGAGCGTCTTAATTTAGATGGTACTATGAATTATTTAATTCAAACTAAAGAGGATGGAACTGAAGTAGAAATATTTTTAAAAACACCTGAAGATTTATATAACTACTTAATGCAAATAAATCCTGATTTTATAAACGAAAAATAAGTTATATGGCTGGAATTAATGACCATAAAAAGGGTCCTAAACCAAAGATATACTCTAAAGAAGATTTGTTACGTGCAATGAAGGTTACTAAAAGTATTAGATCTGCGGCTCGATACTTAAACTGCTCATACCAACACGTTAAACCCTATTTCAAATCATTTAGAGTAGACGATAACGATCCTAACTCACCAACACTATTTGATGTACATAAAAATCAAGTGGGTAAAGGTATCCCTAAATTTTTAAAACATCATGGTAAAGACCCTGATCTACAAAAAATATTAAGAGGAGAACTATACACTGAATCATTCAGTATAGATAAATTCAAACGTAGATTAATCCAAGAAGCAATATTAGCTGAAGAATGCTCGTGTTGTGGATTTAAAGAACAACGTGTATCAGATTACAGAGTACCATTATTAATTAACTTTAAAAATGGGAATAAACGAGATTGGAAACGAGAAAATTTAGAATTTTTATGTTACAATTGCTATTATTTAACTATTGGAGATATATTTACACCTAAACAAATCCAAGGTATAGAAGATACATACGAAATACCTAAAGCTCAAGAAGTTAAATGGGAAATGGATGATGCAATGTATGAGCATTTTAAATCGTTAAATTTATTAGATGAAAACGATTTTAGAGATGATGACGACGATATTGTATCTTATACTAAATAAAAACTTGGAGATTTAATCTTTCTTTCATATATTTATACCATATAAATTAAAATATAAAAAATGGAAAACTTTGATTTTAAAAAATACCTTGCTGAAAATAAATTAACTGAAAATATCAAAGAAGCTGAGTTTGACATCCAACATGAACTTAAATTAGGAGATATATTAGTTGATGGTGAAAAAGATAGATACGAAGTTGCAGCAATAGGACCTAACAGTGTAGAATTGAAACCCCTTACATACAAAGGCCAAAACATCATATTCCCAGAGGATTTTGGTGATGATGTAGATTTAGAGGATATCTGGGGATATTTAAACCCAGAGCAGAGTTTAAAAGAAGCAGAAACATCTACTGAGTGGAGAGATGTTGCTAATATCTTACAAAAAGCATTAAATGATGTTAATTCTCATGACCAATACTCATACGCTAATCCAGAAGACGTACAACAAATACTTGACAACTTAGTACAAGATTTATCAGATATCAATTAATAAAATATAAAAATGGAAAATTTTGACTTAAAAAAATATCTTTCTGAAGGAATCTTATTAAAAGAAGGTAATAATGTTACCGAATTAGAGGATGATATTAAAGATTTTGTAAGAAGTATAAAGGATGATAATTATCAAAGATCTAAAGATAATGATCCTGATTATGAGGAAGTAAAACCATCAGTAGAATTCTTTAAAAATCTTCACAAACCTAAATACGATGAAGTACCAGACGAAATGATTGAACCATTTTTAAATGAAGGGGAAGGAAATCTAGAAGAAGAAACAGAAGATCAAGAAGGGCAAGGAGATAACTTACTTAAATTAGTACAAGATTACATTTCTAATGATTTCACTTTAGATCAAGGGTGGGGAGATGCTGTAAGTAAAGCTGAAGAAGAACAACCTA
>Ga0181351_1000073_pt1 | contig 25914 bp, 39 predicted proteins | sample Su13VDMM15SD_FD_170485 | JGI IMG/M metagenome (GOLD analysis project Ga0181351, IMG submission 170485) | Freshwater viral communities from Lake Michigan, USA - Su13.VD.MM15.S.D | ecosystem: Environmental > Aquatic > Freshwater > Lake | place: USA: Michigan | collected 2013-07-16 | reverse complement strand
GATTATAATCATAAAACTCTTCAGCTTCATCATAAGTCATCAGGTCTCTCTCTTGTAAGATGTTCAATATTTTTCGTTTTGAATATAACATCTTTCTTCCCGGAGAACCAAAGTCCTCAACAACCCCAATAATGGCATCCTCTAACCCATCCAATAAAACCGCACCTTCCGCATATTGGTCAATATCTACTATCATATCTTACCATCCTTTTTCATCTGTTCCCTAATTTTGGTTGCAGAAATATTTTTAATCTCATCCGGTGGGAAATGTTCAATTACATCATATCCAACGCCTCTACCAATATTAATACTATCAATGTCCGGAATAACTTGAATGACCAATCGACCTTCTTCAATTAATTCTTTTAATTCATTGTTTAAATTATTCATAACCCATTCAGTCGAAAATGGGTTTTTATCGTCAATCTCAACATCTCTTACACAAAGTAATACATTCTTATCTAAATTAAGTTGTTGGTCAATCAACGCCCTATGTCCATGGTGCCATGGTTGCCATCTTCCAACAAACATTGAATACTTTTTACTGGTTGATGATGAAGCAAACGCAGCTTGTACGTGTTTTTTTCTTTCCCAATTTTCCATCATTTAATAATATGTTTGTTAATTTTATTTAGTAGTTCACCGATTGATATTAATTCAGAGATACCTGTGGTGTTAATATCGATATAATTTTCAGTTGGAGTTTCATAATTCTCAACATGAAAATTTTCTCTACCTCGAATGTCTGTTGTATGAATATAAACCTCAACCACATCACTTTTTTCTTTTAGTTCATCCCTTAAATTTTTATAAGGTGATACCAATGATATAATCACCTCATAACCTTTAGCGTTTAAAAACATTCCAATGTCTTGAGCTCTTTGAATATTCTTTCTTCTTCCCTCTTCAGAGTAATCTTTATTTTGAAAGATATCTCTAATATCATCACCATCTATTTGGATAACATTTTTTGGATATAAGTATTCTTTTAATAATTTGGACAATGTGGTCTTACCAGCATGAGGTTGTCCGACTAAATAATATATCATTTTTCTAAATTTTCTATTCGTCTTTGAAGATACCAAGCGGCTTTTTTCAAGTCTTGGAGTTCTTTATCGGTCTCTTTTTTTCCCGCTCTTGAAATGTATTTAACTGTATTCCCTAAATGGAAATCTAAATCCCAAGCCTCAATCACTTTAATAGCTTCGTAAATGTTCGTAGCACCTCCGTAATGTTCGGGGTTATTTACCATTTCAGTATTCATAATGACTATTGGATACTATTCTTACCTCTTTTGGTAATAGGTTTATTTTCAGAACCTTCTTCAGTTTCTTTCTTAACAACAGGTTTAACCCTTCTTGTCAACGATTTCCATTCATTTTTTGGACAATACACCCAAAAACCCGTATTAACTTTTAAATCAGCGTCTTTATCTTCCGTTCTGATTATTTCTCCAATCTCTCTTGAACTGGTTTTCTTAATTGTTTTAACGCACTTCATCTTTTTCCGTGTTTAAATTAATAATGTTTAGTATTTCTTGTTCGGTGTTTCCATACAAGTATAAGTCATGAATGATTTCACTAAGGTCATCTTCAAATATCATCATATCGGCCCGGCCATAATAGAGTTTTAATCCATTACAGTTGAGAGCCCTTAAAGATGATTGTTTTGTTATGTATCTTTTGTTAAATCCCACAGGGAAATATAATCAAATTATATTTCAAAGTCAAAGTTATTTAACTTTTCTGAATTAACAATTTGAAAAATGTATGAGGTAATTTTTCGTTTCATAATTGGAACCAAAGTTTGTTCCATTGGGAAATTTTGAGATGATTGTATTTCAAATATTGGAAGTTGTTTAAAATAATCAGTTTGATTCCATGTTGAGAATGCTTCTATTATTTCAGGAACTAGTAAATCTTCCGAAGAACCACTATATATTGAATTAACATAGGTCTTATGACTGTGTCTATCTTCTTTAGATTTTTTAATTTCATACTCCCATACAAATATTTTTGAATCTGACTTATTAAAGTAGAAGACATATCCATGTCCGGTTGCAATTGATTTTCTATTTTTTTTAATATAAATGTCAATGTTATCGTAAGCTAAATTCCATATTGATTTAGCAATATTAAAAGTGTCAAATAGTTTTGAGTTAGAGAATTTCAAAGTCTTTACTAACTCCTCCTCTTCTTCATTTGTTAAGTTTCTTGGTTTTTTTGGTGTAAGTTCTTTAACTAAGATTTCATCATCACAGGATTCAAATTTCTTATTTGTTAATAATAATGTATTTTCTTTAACTAATGATTGTAAATTTGCTAAGTGCAATGAAATTTCGACAAAGTCAGGATAAATTTCCAACTTGTCAAATCCTTTTTCACATTTTTGAATATAATCTAATAAGGTGTATTTGTTATATTCAAAGTCCAATGGTTCCTTCAACATCCACTCGGGATTTAACTTGAACGATATTTTCTTTTTTCTGCTCATAAAACTAATATATGAATTAATAAAAATTAGTCAATTCTCATTACATAATACCATTGGTCTCCAACTTTAACTTCGTCAGCAGAACCATCGTAACTATTTAATGTCTGACCATAACCATCAGCTTCAATAACCCCTTTAATAAAATCATCTCTATCAATGAATCTATCCCATTCAAGACCATATGATTCCATAAAATCTTCCGGGTCATATTTAACATCACGAACTAACTCATTAATTTTATCTTCAATTAAATCTTCAGGATATTCCCCGTCAGGATTTTCTTCTATTTCAGTAATATCATCTTGATGAGATTCAATTAATTCATTTAACTCATCAATTTTTTCTTGAATATCGTCATCATTATCTCCATCCATTAGGTCTTCCATCATGGATATTTGATTTTCTGCTCTTTCAATAAAAAGTCTGGCAACTCTAATATCTTCTTCTTGTCTATCAGATAATTGTTTTTGTTCATCGTCAAAATAACTTTCCGGTGATTCTCTAACATCATAGTCATACATTTCCTCAGCATACTCAACAATAGCATCAGTATCTAAATAACCCATAGCAAATGATTTACTAAACCCTTCAAACCCAATGTCATCAATCAAATCATCAACGTAGCTATAAGAACTTTTTTCCATGTCATCTTCATCACCAACAGCATATCTTCTATCACTTAAACCTGAATCAATAACTTCAAACTCACCTAAACTATAAAAATCACCTGTTGGAATAATATTATAAACATCAATTTTGTTTCTTAACTCTTCTAATTCATCCTCTAATTCAGATTTTTGGTCAAGTAAATCCGGCTCCGGGTCTTCACTATTATCATACTCTTGGTCCAACCTATCAATTTCTAATTCTAATCTTGTAATCTCTGCTCGGTCTTCACTAGTCATGACTTCAACAGACTCATAACTATCAATATAATTAAGCAGTGCGTTAGCCCTTAACCCTTCTTCACCCATACCTTGGTAGTCACCACTCCATTCTCCCTCTTCTCTTCTATCTTGGGCCGCCTCTCTTTTTTCTCGTGTTTCTCTCTCAATTCTTAATCTTTCAAGTCGTTTTGCTTCTCTTTTAGCCGCAACTTTATCGGAGTATAGTTTAACTTGTTCCGGGTATACCTCTCCCAAGAATTGGTCTACAGATGACATAATTTCATTATATTTTTTTTCTCCAAAAATACTTTCAACATTTATAATTCTATCGTCCTTTGCATCCCAAAATGATATGTCACCATCAAATTTTTTTAATAAAGCAACTTTATAATTTGGGTCGTTACTAGATTTAGCTCTATCAATTATATAGAATAATTTACCATCTTCATTATATCTTTTAAAATGAGAATCAGTTTCAGCCGCGGTGCACCATTTAGTACCTTTACCATAATAACAAGATGATTCATAGTTTAAGGGATTAACAATGAAAAATACTCCGTCATCATAAACTACATTACCACCTTTAACTTGTTTAACATCTCTCCGAATACGACTATCATAACTTGCAATAGCATTATATAATTCATCAAAACTTTTGTATTGATTAATATCTGTTTGAGGTAGATTAGTAGAGATATTGTTAAATCGGTTAACAGTTGGTTCTAATTTCGAAAATGTTTCATCAAAATTGATTTCATCAATAATTTTCCCAACCCAATCCAAATACTTTGGGGTAATACCTTTAACGATTTTCTCTAAATTTTGTGGTGAAAATTTCTTTGAATACTTCTTTTTGAAGTCATCTTCTCTACTTTCTATAATTAATTCTGAAAATTGCATAAATCTTTTATTTAATAAATATCGTTTTTATATTATAATTGAATCATAATCACTATTTATAGTAATAAACAATTAAATTATATCAATATGGGATGTGGAATTTACAAGATAGAAAATTTAATTGACGGTAAAGTTTATATTGGAAGTTCTGTTAATATTGTTAGTCGAAAACAAAAACATTTTTGGATGTTAAAAAAAGGAATTCACGATAATTCTCATCTCCAAAATAGTTACAATAAATTTGGTGAGGATTCATTTGTATTTAAAGTATTAGAAGAATGTAATAATGATGATTTAATAATTAAAGAAAATTATCATATTTTTAAATATAAATCTAACAATAGCGAGTTTGGTTATAATTTAGCAACCGTAAATGAATTTAGAAGAAATACATACAATGATGAAGTTAAAATTAAATTGTCTAAACATAATTTAACCAAGAACGGTAATTTTAATACATATTCATTAACTAATATTCAAACTAATGAAGAACATACATTTAACACACTAGTTGACGGTGCTAATTATTTAATCGAAAATGGATTCGCAAAAGGAAAACCACAATATGTGAGAATGAAATTATCTAATTCACTTAGAGGTATTAAAGTCAGTAATGGAAGTAAAACAGAAACAATAAGAAAAACTTGTTATAAACATAATTTTAATATAATAAACTAAAAAAAAAACAAATTACTATGTCGTGTGGATGCAAAAATAAGCAAAATCAAACACCTGAACAACAAGCCGTTCAAATTCAGCAAGCACAAGCTGTTAAACAACAACAAACAGAAAGTGTAAAAACTGCAATCAAGAAGACTGTTGAAAAGTATTATAATGTGAATAAGACATCAAACTAATCTTCAGGAGTTTAAAAAATTATAAAGGGACATAAAATTTGTCCCTTTTTTTATATTTATACATATGGATATAGATGAAGTAATAGAATTATTTAATGATACTGAATTAGATGTTGAGAAATATTTTAATGATTCAGACACATTTTTCAAAATAATGGACAAAAGAGGTCGTTTAGATGACCTTGATTTTGAAAACAATTATATGGAAAATGATTATCTTCTTTATTTGTCAGAAACTAATACTGAGAAATTTAGAGAAGAGGTTGCAAGACAAATTAGTGATGTTAGACTTGAAGAAGGTAAAAATCCAGTTTTAGTCTTGAGAGATTCAACTGACTTAAAAAAACTTTTTTGTGATGGTGGTAGAAATGATATTAGTCAAGACACAATTGGTGAAATTCTTTTAGGTAATTCTGACTTCGATAGATATTGGGACACAACCGATGATGTTTATAGAGATGTTATCGAAGAACTCAATGAAGAAAACTTAAAATATTTATACAGTTATATTGTTGAAAATTTGGAAGGTATTGAAATAGATGTTGAAACTGATTTACTTCAGGATATCTCCACTCAACAAGGTACCGATTATGCAACCATTAATATGGATAATGTTGTGTCAGTTGTTAATGACTCAGAGACAATGGGTTATTTATTAGACCATGATTTAAGTGAGTTAGATAGTGAATTAAATTCAATCCATTCAAATGCATATAACAGTGCTTATGAATCCAGTGTTTATAGAGGAGTGTGGGATAAACTTGATGATTTATTTGATGTCGAAAACCGCAAATATGTATATCAACAACATCCATATAAAAAAGACACTCAAATTGAAGTACTTGAAATGCCTATTAGGGATTTTTACACACCAATCAAAGATTATTTATATAACAGTAAAGGAAGTAGTCAAACTTTAGAATATTTTGGAGACTTTATTAACATTCTAGAGGATAATGGTGATTGTTTATCTTATTGGGAACCTGACTATCCAAATTCAAGTGAGATTGATAAATACATTAACGAAATGTTTGGTGATTACATATAAAAAAAGGGATTCAAACGAATCCCTTTTCTATTTCTTTATTTTTAAGAAATGTTTATAATTTCCAAAACATTAAACATTTATCATAATTTAACATGGTTTTAAAAAATATAGGTAGTAGAATATTAATTACTAATTTATTTGCGGATTTCATAGTATCTAAAATACCACATAACAAAGAGACAATAATCAAAGTAGTTGATTGTAAAAATTTCTTTGTAATTAAAGGAAAAACAAGTTATAATCAAGTTTTGGATTTATCAATTATATTGGAAGAGTTTCTTAAAAAATATGAAGACCTTATCGGTAAAGTCAAACTTTCACATACTGTAGACTTAATCGAATATGAAGTCAAAATATCCAAACCCACTAATTTTGAATTTGTTTATCACGACACTTCTAATTGTTCTTACAATCATCTTCAAATAGAATCATATCAAAATAAAAAATCATCATACGATTATAATCATGTCATTACTGAAATAACTGATGAAGACATGGTTTCTATTTCCGAATTCCCCCATGGTTATTCATTAGGACAAGGTAGGTTACACTATTATTACGGTAAACATATCTTTTATAGTATTCCACCAAACTATCCGGTAAACACCCTTATTTTCAATATGTCTAAAAATAAGTCCGAAGATGGTGAACCAATATTTTCAGTAAGACAATTAAATTCAAAATCTATTGATAAAACTTTAACATCAGCAATTCTTGATGTATTTGATTTTGACATGAGTTGGTTAGAAAAAGACATAAAAAAATCGGATTGGAGTTTTGAACTACTCAATCCACTTGATGATTATAATTTTATTAAAAAAATTAATAAAAATTTAGTGATAGTTTAAATTATCCCCACTTTTTTTCTATGTTGATTAATGATATCAACTGCTTCAGTTAATTCATTATAGTTTCTCTCCGGAGTATACAAAAACGATTTGTAGTTGGTATCATCCCCTTCAATAATTAGTAATGCTGGTATCATATCATTTTCTGTTATCTGAGTAAAAGTATCATACTCGTCTTTATATTTTTCAATATCCCGGTCAAAAAATTCTATCCCCTCATTGGTTAGTATTTCTTTGAAGTCTACACAGAAAGGGCATCCCTTCATTGTGTAGACTATAACATTTAAATCTCTCATATTATTTTAATGAATCAGCTAACTCAATTAATTGAGATTCTTGTTGAGCCCCTGTTTTAGTATTAATAACGTCTCCATCATTAAATACTTTAATTGTCGGTACTGCTCTAACACCATACTTCACTGCAATATCTCTATTATTCTCAACATTCATAGTGTATAATTGAATGTCCGAGTTTTCATCCCTAAATTGTTCTGAAACTTTTTCAAAAATAGGTTTCATCATACGACAGGGTCCACACCAATCGGTGTAGAAGTCAACGATTAATTTATCCCCATTCTCAATTTTTTGTTTTAATTCTTCTGTTGTAATTTCCATAAATTTGTTTGTTTTAAAATTTGTCCTATGATTAATCTAAGTTCGTCTAATTGTTTCTGTTTATAATAGACCCTACTTTGAATACTATCATCTTCATTTATTAATAAATATAAATAAAATTCTTGTTTTGTCTTGTAAAGTTTTTCTTTGAAGGTAATTTTTAAATTTTGTTCAATATCTGAGATACTATGCACTAGTTCAAATTTATCGTTAATGAATTTTTCAAACTCAATATGAGCACACGGTAGATTCATAACTGAAAAATTATTTCCTTCATCTACCTCAATTCTTTCAATGTAATTTGGTTTCTTCATATTATATTAAATAAATCCTCAAAACTATTAGTATTAGAGATTTTTGAGTTTTCCCACTCTAATTGAGTTGAACCCCATTTAGTTAACCCCCATTTAGAATCAGAACTTATCTTCATACCCATAGCGTTTTCTTTAATAACCTTAACCAATTCAAAATTTTTATCTTTAATGAATGATAACATTATCTTATCTAAACTCAACATAACATTATCCCAATCAGGAGTTAATTTTTGATTACGCTTACCTAAAGATTGAACTCGATTAATTGTGATTTTTTCATCAATTAATTTAACTTGATATTCGATAGTCGCACGCTCATCTCCATTTCTTAATGAAACAATAATTGATTCAGGTCTTCCTACATATCCTTTAACACAATTTGATTGCGTCGCACTCTCTTCGTTGTACTCTTGTGATGTAGTTAATAATACCGGAGTATAATCACCAATTTTTTTAGACAATAACTTATGAAGAATATCCGGGTAAATTCTATTATAAGTCCCATTTTTATAATGGGATAACTTATCTGTCCAATCTAAGTGTTCATTATGAAACTCAGTTGAGTTAGTTGCGTTCCATTTAACATCAACACCATATCTTTTTAACTCACAGTACATCCTAACATGGTCAGATAAAGTATAAGTATCCATATTAGAATTAACAAATACTTGTTTAAATGATTGATAATATCTATCCATCTCACTATTTGTCATAATTTTTTTCAACCCTTCGCTAGTGTTTGAGTTATTAACATGTATTAATGTTTCCAATAATGGAATTATAACCCCCGAGTCTTGGTTTAACTTATCATCGCCAAACATATTTCGAGCATGATTATAAACATCAAGAGAAATTCTTTCACATTCATGTAGAGATTTTTTTAAAATTTTACCATGTAAATTATGTTCATCCATAAACGCGTCAACTAACTTACCACCATTCTTTTTAAGTTTTTTCCTGATTGATGGTCCAATTAAATGATTTTTGTAAGCCCCAAAGTTATCAGGGTATTTAATATTTCTTTTATCCAAATAAAATTTGAATAACCTATCATCAAGGTTTAGATTCTCATATAATCTTTGGTCTATCTCATCCATAAAAGTATTAACAAAATCACCTGCAATAGAGGTTGACTTCTCAATTTTATAAATGTTTAAATAATTTCTTATTTTACTTTTTATACTCTCCAAAGAACAGTCCCTAAAATAATTTCGTCTAATCTTTTTAGAGTAATTTTTCTTTTTTTGAAACCCCTTTAAGTACCCATTATATACATCTCCCGTTTTTGTATTCACGGTAATATACTCAACATTCTTTTTAACTCTAAAGTATGAAGTACCTTTTACTCTTATCTTACTACCATTAAATAATTTCAAGGCAAGTTTATCACCATCTCGTTCGATTACTACCATTATATATTCTTTCCTAACGGTACACATGGGATTACCATAATTCTCAACATATTTTTCTTCATTATTAGTATAAATTTCGTCAACAACAAATAATGGTCTCTTGGATGAAGGTGGTGAATCAAGTCTTTCTTTACCCTTATACTCAAAAACATTGTCTAACCAAGAATCTGTTGGTATTGTTTGACCCACACTATAATTAATAGGATTTGAACCCTTATGTGTTATCGTATAGTATTCTTCGTATTGGAATTTTAATATTTCTTGTCTCATAAGAGCAAAGATAATAAAAAATAAAAAAAGAGAACAAATTAGTCCCCTTTTTTTTTATATATTTAAGATATTTCTTTTATTTTATCTCTGAGTTTCGCGGCTTCCTCATATTCTTCGTTGTTGAGAGCCTTATCTAATCTTGATTTTAATACCTCCAACTCATTTTCTTCAATTAATTTCGGAAAAATTAGAATATTTTTTGAATCATTTAATTGAACACATATCTCAAGTAGTTGACTCCGGGTTAAGACATAATCATCCCCTTTGTCATAATTATCACAAGAATATTTTCTCAACATTGAGTAAAAGTCATTTTCTTTATCTTTCGGCACCAAACTAAGTAAATCTTTTGGATTATCTTTAAAGAATTTCATTATACCACTTAAATACACTTCAATATCTACATTCATATTTTTTTATTTTAATTAGTCTTGTAAATCCCACATACCACCTCCCATGTCGGTTCCTTTTTCTCTAATCGCTTGAGGTACCTCAACATTTGGACTCCCTTTTAAATTAAGGAATAACAATGATGGTAAACTTGACACACATTCAGGAACTGATTTAAGTTGTTTGTTATTTATTAAAGCCAAAAACTTAAGTTTTGGTAAATTACAAACAGAATCCGGAATACTAGCAACACAATTATCCAACATAATCATATTCAAATCTTTAAATCTTCCAATATCTTCAGGAATATTAATAAGAATATTATTATTCGCATCTTTATTTTGAATTTGGAACTCTTTTAAAGTCTGAGGTAAATTACCAATCAAATCTTCCAACCCATAAAGCGCAATGAATTTACCAACAGCACCATGAGTGAAACTATCTATAACTAATTTTTCACCACCAACTGTAAGCCCTTTAGCGAACTCAGGTTTAAAGAAATCTTTTAAATCCGCCATTGGACCAGTTAATAACTGAACCAAATCTTGTTGACGGTCATCTTTATCCATAAACTGAGCATCAGGGAAATGGAATTGATATCTATTTTTAGGTAATCCTGTTGTAGGTGCAACATCTGAATCATTAGGGTTATAAATAACATATAATGGTCCCTTATTAATATATCGTTGAAACCATTGGTCAGTACCCGGAGTTGAAGTACACCATCTAGTTTCTTGGTTATTACCTCCATAGAAACAAGCTGCCTCTTTACCTACCGGTCCTTTATCTTCAATTTCTATAACTCTCCAATTAGGCCCATCATAAACTAATTTAGACCCCGGATGAACCTCAGCAGATTTTCTCTCGGCTTTAGTTGTTGATGCAAGTGTAAGGTCGAAGTCTTTAACCGCATCATATAATTGGTCAGCAGTTAATTTATTGATATCTTTTTCACCTTTAATTTTCCCTTTGAATCTCTCAAATTTCTTTAAGTCATCAGTAACCTTATAAAGGTCTTCCATAAAAGTTTCTCTCGCATTTCTTAGTTCACGGTCGTATCCATTTTCCCCCGGTTGTCTTTCAGTTTTAAGACTTAAGTATTGATTTACCAACCAATCAACATATTTACCTGCTTTGATTTTACCTAAATCATCTTTAGACATATTCCCTAAATCAACATTATTTAATCGAGTTGTTGGGTCAGCCTCAACAAAAGCATTTAATTCTTGTTGACTCAATTTTGGTTTTAATTTCTTACCTTCCTTATTAACAATAGGTTTTAAGTACTTATTGGATAAAAATTCAAACTTTGACTGCTCTAAAATAATTGACTTTAATAATGGTGTAAATTTCATGTTAAACTAATTTAATTATAAATATATCGAATACAAATATAATCAATAATTTAATATAAGTAGCTCTTTTGATAAATTTTGTTTTACTCCTTTTTTAGCCGCAGCCGCTTTAGCAAATTCTTTTTCCTCCCATCGATACACACCTTGTGGGAACCACTTATGTAATTGAGGGAAATCATAATAAGATAAAGACCATTTCGATTGAGCCACCTTGATACAATCCGCCAACCTTTCGTGGTCACCACTATCAAAGTCATGATTAGAATAATAGTTTTCAGTTTTCCAATACGGAGGGTCTAAATAAATATATGTTGTTGGTGAATCATATTTAGTAATTAAGTCTTGGAAATCCATATTTTCAACTTTGGTGATTCTAACAAAATGTTCCACCCATTTAGGATTTGATAACTTATCTCTAAAGGTTAAGTATTTTGATTTATACTTTCCTTTAAGGTCAATAAATGAACTAGTCTCAGGTTTTGAACCACTAAAAACTTGAGTTAAAACATATGCATATTTCGCAGCGGTAACATAATCATAAGCCTGTACGCTGAAATTCTCTCCAAATATTTCAGCTTGGAACCTGATGAATTGTTCTTTATAAATTTCAGGTGTTATTTCGATTCCTCTTTCTTGACAAGGAATATTATTAATCTCTTCCAACAATAATTCAGGATTTTGAATACATTGGAATAAATTATAATTAAGTGGATTAAAGTCGTTATAAACAACTTCTTTTAAATTTGGATACTTAGTTAAATCCATGTTGAAAAAACACCAAAACATCCCCCCAAATGGTTCAATATATGTTTCCATGTCTTCAGGGTAAAATGGAACAATCCATTTCCCTATTTTAGATTTTCCTCCGATGTATGATAACGCCATAAAATTAGTTTTTTATTAATTATACGAAAAAAAAAATGAAAAGGGAAATTTACTCGTGATTATTTTTATTTATATTTAAGAGATAAAACATTAGAAACATGGAATCAGTTGAAGGAACAATTATTAATGAGAATGACATAAACTCAGGTGGATGTAAGAAGTGTAAACAAAAAACAGGCTCATCAACGAAACAAATTGGTGGTATTGTTATTGGGACCTATGTTCTTTTTGCGTCAATCTATGGAACAATTGTTATTATCAATAAGATTATAAACCTTTTTAATTAAGGTCTTTCAAATCTCACATTTAATTTAACATACATGTCACCTCCATTGTAACCTTTCCCTTTTAGTCTTAAAGGTTTTGAGGTGTCAAATATTTTAGGTTGTCCTAACATTAAATCCCCATCCGGATGAGGAACTTTTAGTTTGTCATCTTTCATACCTTCTAAATCAAGAAATAAACTATAAATTAAATCATTATTTATTTTTTCAAACCCATCTTTTTCAATTACCTCAATTTGAATAACCAAATCACCAATTTCCCCTTGTCTGAAATCACCAAAATTTTCTAATTTTAAAAATTGTCCACTATCAACACTTTTAGGTAATTTAAAATTAACCATACTCATTTCACTCTTAGTTCCAACTCCATTACATGTGCTACATTTATGAATTAAAGTGTAACCTCTACCACCACAACTTGCACAGGCTTGTCTGATTTGTTGAACCATAAATCCTGTTCCAAATGTTTTAATTTGGAATCCGGCACCGTTACATGTAACACAGGTTTGTTGTTGCCCACCATTACCTCCACACCCACCACATTGTGTGTCTTTTAAATATTGTATTTTTTTATTAACCCCTTGATAAGATTCAATAGGACTTATCTGTACCTTAAGTATTTTATCAGGTACTGATTTTCTCCTTGTTCTTTGAGCATTCCCTCGATTAAACATTTGACTAAACATTTCCTCAAATGAAGTATTACCATTTCCAACAAATGGATTATTTTTATTTTGGTCATATTGAGCTCGTTTCTCGTCATTACCTATAATGTCATAAGCTTCTGCAATATCTTTAAATTGTTCTCCACCTTCAGGATTTACATCCGGGTGATATTTCTTAGATAGAGCGCGATAATTTTTTTTTATCTCTTGTTGTGAAGCTTTCTCTTCAACTTCTAATATTTTATAGTAATCTTTCATATATGGTAAATTATCTAGTTGTCTTATTCAAAAATAAGAAACGTAAAAAAATTATAAATAAGTTCGTGACATTTTCACGAGCTAAACAATATTACGACAAATTATTAAAAGAATCAAATGAGGTTATTTTTAATGTTGAAGTAGAAAATGGTATGGAGACTAGATATGAGTTAGGTTTAATTGAATTAAGTAATAATCAACTCATCCCTGTGTATATGACTGACGAATACGGTAGAAGTTCTAAAGTTAAACTTGAGGGAGATGGGATGACATTATTTAATATTGGGTATTATAAAAAAGAAGAAAAGATTTATGACCTAACTAAAAACAAAAAAATGACCACTCAGGAATTAATTAAGACATATTTAAAGGGTGATGGATTAAAAATGATATCAAGTCTCAATAATAAAATTATTGTCCAAGAGGACGAGAAAATCAATCTATTTACTTTAAAATCGGAATTCGAATCATTAAGATTTATTGATAGTCTTTCATCGTACTTTTTTAAAATAAAAAGAGGAGATTGTCTTTTTGTTAAAGACCACTCCTCCGCTCAAAGAAAATACCTTTTTAATATGTTAGAATCTTACGGTATTGATAAGAAAATATTATATAGAAAGTTTACTTCTCTACCTCCTTCAAAATAAAATGAAATTCAGTTCCGGAGATATCAATTGAAAATTGTTCATGGTGTCTATCAATCTCCCTGAAATGATTAATGACACTTGCGTATTCACCTTTTGGTAATTCAAATATTATAGTACCTTTACCACTAAAAATAGTTTGACAAGATTCAGCAATTAAGGCTAGTTTTTCTAACTCCCCAAAAGTAATATTTTTATTTTCCTCCATAATGTTATTTTTTTAGGTTGAGGAAACATATCCTCTTTTTTTATGTTTTTAATCTCCCAAATAAGTCGTTGCTTACTATTTTCAAGCTCCCTATTATCTTTCTTCTTCTCGCTCGTCAACCAACTCAATAGTTGTTGACTCTTGTCCGTTTTGCTCATCTAAATCTAAATTTGGTGTTATATCCGTTTCAAAATCAAAATAAAGATTTTGTAATTTATCCAAATCATTTTTTTCAAATGTTTGTTTTAGTTGGTCAATCGTCTGTCTAAACAATTGTTCTTTTAATTCCCTTTCCTTATTTAATTTAATAATTTTTGCAATTTTAATTAATATTAACGAAATATCATTCTCATTAATCTGAGAAACAAAAGTCACCCCTTTTGAATTTTGATTCTCAACATTAAAAGAAATCACTTGTCCTTCATCAATAATACTTTTAGGTAATGTCCATTTAGTTGGAAATACCATATCGAAACTCAAATAGTTTTCTAATTTTCTTATTGAATGGATGTATTGCACAAATGGTGCTAATTCTTTATAAAAACTCATTGTAATATGTATGTAATTAAATAACTTAATGATAACCCAAGGAAAATAAGTTCCCTGTTATTGTAAACCAAAAGTTTTGGTTCTGATGATAACAGGGCACTTATAAACTTTGTGGTGTTTTTAGACACCACCAATATTGCAAACACAAATATAAAAAGATATATTGTTTCAATATTATGCATTCGCATCTCCTTTTTTACTATGTTCAAGTATTTCAATTCTAAATTCTTGAAGTAAGGTTTTTAATTCTTGAGCAGATTTTCTAGTTCTTGTACCAGCACTTTTATTTCCGTTATAGAATTTGGTTGCATCTACTGACAATTGTTCAGTCAACGCTTTGATTTTTTCTAATGTTTCCATTTTTAAAAAGTTATTTTGTTTATTATTATAGAGAAATATTAAGTTTTTTTACTCTGGTGTAAATACAAATAAGGTTTTTTTTAGTTAACATACTTTTGGAGTATTTTATAAAACTCAGTTAGGATATCTAAATCCGGTTTAACAAAAACTTTATTAACATCAAATATCTCAATTAAAAACTCATCTATTGAGTCTCGGGTTTTCTTATCTGATTGATTATAAAAAGAGTCATTAAAAAAAGATATGAAATAATCTCTATGTTCACCATATTCATCAATTATTATATTTTCTTTACGAAAATCATCAACCATTTTATTCCAACACCACACAAAATGATTTTCATTATCTTCTTTAGTTAAGATGATTTTAGTTTCACGAAACTCATCCCCCATATGAGTTCCAACAATAATATAATTTAGCGATTTAAAGATATCACCATATAACTCGATTTTTTCATAATACATATTATGAATATTAAACCAAATTATTATTTCGTCTTTTGGTATTGTCTTGGTCATATAATTAAAAAAATTCTCCATAGAAGTCATCTATGGAGAATATAGTATAAATCATTTGAAATGTGAATTTTTATTGTGTTTTTCTATTGTATCCGATTAAATTTTTCATCTTATTCATTTCTTCAGAAACAATTTTGTCTTTTTTGTTTTCAGTCGATTCTAATTTATTTAAAATCTTTTCAGCTTTACCTAGTGAACCTGTTTGTTTCTTATCACCGGCAACATCAACGGGTTGTGGAACTCTCTTATACGAACCGTTCATTTGTTCTGCCCCATATAAATTTTCATCAAAATTCTTTTTGAATCTCTCACCAACTTTTAAACTTCTTTTTGATACATTACCTAATGCTTTACCATCTTTACTTGTAACAGCATTACCATTTTTAGAGTCACCTTTCATTTGTTTTTCAATCATTTCACCATCAGGTTTGATTTCATCATACACTAAATTAGTCATTCCCGGATATGCAAATGCCTCAATATATTCTTCAACAGCGTCTGATGGGTTATATTTTTTCTCCTTATGCTCTTTTTCCATATCATAGTTACTTTGAGGGAAATCTTCAGGTTGGTCTTCATATTCATTACCACCCGTAAACATATCTTTCATATATTCCTTCATCTTTTTAACAACTTCCTTGGTATGGTCGTCATTTATCTTTTTGTTTTGACCTAAAACCTTATCAGTGTCTTTTAAACCTTGAGCAACTTTTTTGGTGATGTTATTTTTTTCATCATTATCTTTAACTTTTTGTTCCATCACAATTTTTTCAATCATATCAATTAACTCATCTTCAGTTAATTTTAACGACCCTTTATTCTCTTTAACTGGATATTTTTTACCATCAACCTCAAAAGAATCTTTACCTCTTTTCTTTGCGTCTGATAATGCACCTGAAAAAGCGTTTCCTTCTTCAGTTTCTTGTTCTTCCATATCGTGAGTACCTACATGTTTCTTAGTGACTTGAGATTCTTTATTTTTTCTAAGTTTTTTAAAGTCAGCACTTGTTATTTTACCTTTTGGTTCAGCAACGTCAATTTTCTTTCTTCCATCCTTAAAATCTTCTTCCATTTTAATTTCAGTCCATTCTCCACTCATCTCTTGAGTGATTTGTTTAACTTTACTCTCAATTTCCTCATTAAGTACTTTTGAAACTAACTTATCAATATGATTTTTAAAATTATCCATTCGTCTATTTTATTTAATAAATATCTTTATTTGTTTCTTTTATTCATTTTTTCGTATTCATGTTCCAAAATAGTTATAATAGTACTTTCACTAACACCTATTCTATCCGAAACTTGTTTGATAGCTGTTTTAACAGATTCGTTTTTACTAATTTTAATATTATTAATGTCACCTTGATTACAATAAGGAAACTTAGTACATTTCTTTTTTATCTTGACAAATCCACCTCCGGGTATTTGAGTCTTCCTACTTGGTCCCCAATCTTTTTTCTTGGTTGATTTTGACCACATAGATGGACTTTCATAACCTCCTGACGACCCTGAACCTGTAGCTTCAGTTGCCTCAACTTTTTCAACTTGTTCCTTAACATGAATTGACTCTTTGTAATGAGTCATTGTTGGTTTGTTCCCTTTACCAATCTTTGGGTCTTTTTTCTCAGCTCTTCTTTTTTGTTGAGTCATTGATTTTTTTTCATCCTTATCATATGATGAAGCTATCTTTGGAGTATCTTTGGATACTTTTTTTGATGGTCTACATTTTGGATATGATTTACCATCCGCATCTTTTCTACCGCAAGGTGGATGTTTCCCATCAACTTTTTTACTCACATCAACCCATTTTTCTTTAAACCATCTACCTAAATCTTCGTTGACTCCTTTATTCTCAGCATTACTTTTTTTAATATAATCATCCGAAAACCCAATAGGGCTTTTACGACCAATTGAAGATTCTTTTGATTCTGATTTTTCCAAAACAGCTTCTTCACCCGAAAATAAAGGACCTGAATATGCACCTGACGAACCGCTTCCGGTCGCCTCCTTAGCCTCTTTTTTCTTAAGACCATCACAATGAGCCCTTTGACTAAATCCTTTTGGGTTTGAACAATTTATGGATTTTTTATATTTCTCACTCCATTTTTCCGTAACATCGTCCTTTTGTTCTCTTTCTTTTTTTTGTCTTTGGTCAACTTTAGTCCCTTTCATAAGTTGTTTCCTTAATAAAGGTATCATATCTTGAATATCCAAATACTTTGGTTCTTTTTTATCCTCATCATCATTTTCTTTAAATGATTGTTTGTACTTCATTGCATCCCCCATAGTGTCAGAATTTAATTTCACACCAGCGCTACTATAAGCTTTGTCTAAACTATTTTTAAATAAATTTACAGATGATTTCATATTATGCGTTTTTCAATCTTGGTTCCCAATAACTTCTATTCATCCACATAAATTGGTAGAACTCACGGAACATTCTTAATGTGATATCTTTAACATCACCTTCTAGTTTACCTCGTTTTATTTCTTGACCAATTCTGTCCAACAATTTATCTTCAAATTGTTTTAAAGTATTATTACCCATAAAGTCTCTAATTTCTTTACGAATCATTGTCTCAATTTCTTTCTTATCTGTAGTTGTTAACGCCATTATTTTGTTAAAATAAGATATGTTGATGCTATAATACCAGCGTAGGTTCCAACTTTCCATAAGAAAGTTTTAGTTCTCTGACCTTTAAGTTCTTTATGTAAACTATTTGTTAGTTCTTCAGATACTTTTAATTGTTCATCTTTTTTACCCAACATAAAGTTGTTATTCTTATCTTTCTCTTCAAGGAGAACAATATGAGAATCTTTTTCTTTTTCTCTTTCTTCAGTTTTGATTAATTTTTCTTGAGTTTCTTTCAACTCCAATTGGCATCCATCACCTTTAATAATATCCTTTATTGCTAATTTAGCAACCGGGACTTTTAACCTAACCTTAGTTGTATCACTTTGAGTTGCCGTATCTGTTTGTGAAAAACTGCTCAAGCTCGTTAGCAGTAAGAGTGTCAACACTATTAACTTTTTCATTCGTTTGTTTTTTAATTATTGTTATATTATTATCTATGTGGTGAATTTCTTTTGTGATTTTAACCACATTACCTTTTACCGAATCAATCTTAACATCAATCTCTTCATTAATTGCTTTAGTAGAATCAATTTCAATTTGAATAGATTCAATTTGTTTTTTATATGATTTAACATCAGTTTTAATTCCATTGGTTGTAAATATATTCCAACCAGCCAACACAATAACGATAATTAATAATATGTTTTGTTTGTTATTACTTACAATTTCTTTCATTATTCAGGTGATTCCGATGTCTTCTTTCTATTTGCCAAAACTCTACCCCACTTAGATTTAAATTTTTGGTAATATTGTTGTAGTTTATTAATTGTTGTCATGAAGTCAGCATCTAACTTAATCATTTGACCATTGATATAGACCCCACTATCTTCCCCAATTGTAAAGATAAAATCAATATCCTCATCAATCAGTTTACCGGACCATTCAACATTGTTTGGATAAACATTTAAAGTGTTGAAATCAACAAGGTCAGACACTTCCTCAACAAATTCATCCATTGTTTCCTGAAATGCTAATTTTTCATCACTAGTAATATCTAATTCATTTCGGTCTTTACCATGAAGTGATAATATACCTCCTGAGATTCTATACTTCTGTTGTTTATCTCTTGGAGATGTTTTAATATCATCTCCATCTTCAATACCGGTATCCGCGGTTTCATACTCTTGGTCTTGTTGAAGGCGTGATTCCACATCTTTTGCAACATTTATTTGTCCACCCTGTTCTATAATCAATCTTGATTTTTGTAACAGAGATTTCATTTCGTCGTATCTTTCGTTAACTAAATTGCTCATTTTCTAAATGTTTTATAAAGGTTTCAAAATTGAATGATGGATTTAAATCCGTATAACTTGAATCGTAATTACTTTTACTTACAATTCCTTCGTAGTTAGACACCCCTTCAAATCGGGTATTGTGACCAACACATCTTTTTTTAATGTTGAGTGATTCTATCAAATTTTTACACAACTCCGCACACATTTCTATCTGAATAGGTGTATATGGTTGCCAAAAAAAGAAATCTCTCCATTTTTTTTCAAACGCCTTTTCATTATAAATACTTCCTTTCCAGTTAATATAATAGTTTGTTAATGGTTTCTTTTCCAACCACCCTAAATTTTCTAAACAAATAATAATTGAGTTCTTATTTACTTGTTCATTTTTTGTATAGTTTGAGTAACTATTGTCGGGTAATAGTTGTAGTATCTCACCCTTTCTTGTTATAATGTAATTCGGTATTTTATCATACTGACCATTGTACCTATGTTTAAGGGAGGTCAAGTACTCTTGAACCTCCCTTGCAGTATGACATAAGATTATTTGTTTTTTTCTTTTTTGTTTACCTTTCGGTTTGAAATTTCCAAAATTTATTAGGTTAAGCATCCCTTCTTACATAACTCAATCTTTTTATCCCATCATTTGGTATCTCTTCTATCTCAACCATAGATGAATCATCAGGACCTTTGTTTTCGGTTGTTCCTTCTTCAAGAACTCCAAATTTTTGTTCGTTTAATTTTATTAATTCAATCTCTAATTTTTTTAAATCTTCGTTAGTCGGAGTATATTTCTCCTTATCTAATTCCGCTTCTTGTTTACCAATAATTGTACTTAATTCTTCTACATCAAATTTTTCCGGTAATTGTACTTTTTCTTTCTTCTCCTCTTCCTCAAATTTTACTAACATATGTAAGAATGACAAAGAAATTATAGGTAACATTCCACCTGAAAATAAAGCTAAAAATCGTTTATGACCTATTGGGTCACCTGATTCAACTCCTAAATAACTAACAAATGGGTCAACTAAGTCTATCCAATCTTTAAACGATTCAGAATTGACATTAATATACTGATATGCAAAAAATATGTTCCCGATAAATTGGATTAAAGTAACAATTCCAAATGGGAAATACACTTTTCTACCCATATTAGCTGATATTGCTGCAAGAGCAGATAACGCAGCAATCTCAACACCAATCGATAAATAAATTGCCCAACTAACAGGGTTTGATAAACCATACCACGAAGTAACATGTGATATTGAAACGAACGCAACTGTTAGTATTGGTACTAAGAATGCAATATAAATTATCGATTTAAAATTCTTTTGAAACCAATTCATTATTTATTTGTTTTTAATTTTTTTATCTCCTCCTCAATTTGAGTTTGTCTTTGAACATCTAACAGTTTTCGGTCAGTCGCTTGAATCATTCTCTTTTCTGCTTCTAATCCCATAAGTTTTAATTCAATATTTAATTCTTTTTTAGTATAAGTAGAATCCTCAATAGTTTCAACTTCTTTTCTTAATTTAGATAATTCTCTTGAGTCCCCACATCCTTTGAAGAATGTTAAAAGTGAGATTACCAATACAATAACAATAAAGTTTTTTTGAATGAAATTTTTCATAAGTATATTTTTTAATTTATTTTTAAATATAAGGGGTGTATCACATAAATACACCTTTTAATTCATTTTATAAGTATTCAAATAAGACCGCAGTCTCATTTCTTAACTTCCTTAACGCTTTTTCTTTTATTTGTCTCACCCTTTCTTTAGTTAAAGTGAAATCGTTACCAATATCCTCTAATGTTCTTGTTGAACCTGATAATCCAAAATAATCTTGAATGATGGTCTTTTCTCTATCGTCCAACACATCCAACATATTTAATAATTTATCTTTTAGTGTGTCCTCTGTTGATAATCCAGCATCCGGTAGTTCAGCATTAGGATTATTCAAGATATCAACTAAGGTATCACCTTCTTCATTTAAAGGATTATTCAAATTAATAGTATATGGTAAATTAACAAACTTATCAGGTAACTCCATTCCACCTTGTTCTAACTCTTTTTTCGCCTTATGTAACTCTTGAACTACATTAACCGGAAGACGAATGGTTCGAGCATTCTCATTTAATGATTGTAAAATTGATTGTCTCACCCACCAAACCGCGTAAGAAATAAATCTTAATTTTTTGGACCAATCAAAATTTTCAATTGCCTTCATAAGTCCAAGGTTCCCTTCCGCAATTAAGTCGGGGAAATCTAATCCTTGGTTTTGGTATTGTTTTGCTACAGTAATAACAAACCTTAAATTACCTTCCAATAACTCCTTATGGATTTTTTTTATTTCACCTTCCGTAATATTATCCGATAATATTCTTTCCGATAATTGTCTTTCTCTTTCAGGCGTCATAACCTTTATCTTACGGATATCCTTAAGATAATGACTGATTTCTTCCTGATTGATTGGCATTCCCGCTTTCTCCTTCATAATTTAATTTTGACTGTAAGTTTCTAATATGTTTTTTTCTTTTGAACTCAAGGAATCAATTCCATCCGAGTATAATTTGTCTAATATTTGGTCTAAGGTAGGAGTAGGGGTGATATCTTTATTTTTAAAGATTAATGACATAATATCATCATCGTCATCTTCTTCATCATCATCGTCAAAAGAAAAATCTAAATTTTTCTTTATTCGTTCCATATCTAACTTCATTGTTACATTTTCTCCCACATTTTCTAAATCAAAAAGGTGGTCTCTAATATCTTTTGGTAAAGATACCGAAAAATCATCAACAACCTCAGTTAAAATAAAAATTTCAACAAGACCGTACAAAATTCCGGTAATGTATTCATATATTTCATCTTTTGGAGTCTCCGTACCAAAAGAAAATATAATTTGATTTCTTGTGTAATGAAATTTCAAATTTGGTGAATCAACAATCGGACTAATTGATAACGCTATTTCCTTACACATTCCTTCAGATGCAAAGTCGTTAGTGAGAGATAGTAAGTAGTAATTCATATTTATTATATTAATTTTATTTTACAAAGATAATTAAACTATTTTGGAACACCCAATAATTTGGTGAAAATATTTTTTTCATCAATTTTTTAATAATTCCTCAGATAAATCCATATATTTTTGGTCAATCTCAATACCTATATACCCTCTATTTAATCTTTTTGAAACAATTGCAGTTGTTCCTGAGCCAAGAAATGGGTCCAAAACCACATCATTCTCTTCAGTGGTTAATAAAACACAATATTCCACTAATTTTTGAGGAAATGGTGCCGGATGTTTAGTATTCCTATCAGGGTTAATTGTCCAAACTTCTGATTGGTATTCTTTAGGTATGTTCTCCTTAAACACTTTAGGTTTTGATTTTGTTAACCAATAAATGTGTTCTGTACATGGTAATAACATATCTTTTCTAATATTCGGACTCGATAATCTATTCCATATAATCATTTGATAAACATTTAAATTACATTTACTAATAAAATCAGTTGGGAGATGTAATTTATTCTTATGTCGTCTAGGTTTGTGATTAAAAAAAATTGACCCGTCCGGTTTAATAATCCTCATCATTTCATTTAAAATATCCACCATCCATTGATGGTAGTCATCTTCTTTTAAATCATCACCATAAGAATCATAATCAATATTAAATTTTTTCCAAACTTGATTACCTGGTTTAACTTTACCAATTAAACCTTTTTTATTATACGGTGGTGAAGTTACAATACAAGAAATTGAATTGGATTCAATGGTTTTCATTACATCTAAACAATCCCCTAATATTAATTTTTCCATTTGTTTTTAACCTATTTAAAATAAATATATAACTTTGAATTTATCAATTAATCTATTAAAAACAGATTACTGTGTATGTGCCAAAGGACATTATATCTATTATTTTTATTTTTTTTACCCTCTCTTTGAAAATGAAAATAAGTTTTTCCATTAACATCTTTTAGGTGAATTCCTCCTTTTTTTGATACCCAAGTACACTTATTGACCTTATTTAAAATTTCATCATAAGTGATTTCATATATTTCATTTGTTTTGAGATTTCGATAAACAACTGTATCCACATCAAATCCATTACGAACAATTAAATCAATAACTCGTTCTTTATTGTCATTTAAAAATAACATAAATGATTCTGTTATTTTAGAGGGTATTTCGGTAATATGATATCTATCCTTGTTATTATTATTCAAAGATATATTTCCACAAAACATTTTTATAAATTGAGATGATTCATCATTCAGTTTCAAAACATTTATAAAACGATTTTGAGTTGTTAAATGAACCTGAGTACTACTACCTGAGAAATTTTTAATACTGACATTTGAAGTCTCATTCGACCCATCAATTTTATTTCTATTACCACCAATTTGGGTTAACCCTCGATTATCACAAATTTCTTTTTCTTTCACATTCGTGTATTCTTCTCTAATTTCCCTTCCCCTTTCTGATGTTAATTTCATTTCTTTTTATTTTAATAATAGGTATTTGTTTTTCGATAGTCAAAAAAAGTCTCTCGTTATTGAGAGACTTTTGAAACATTATCTGTTTTTGTAATCTTAACCACAGTGTTCGCCCAATTTGATATCATTGGGTTATGTGATATAACGAATATCTTTTCAAAGTAGGTCTTTAATTTATTAAAAAACTCTCCAACCATGTCGAGATTATCATTCGCAACCTTACCCCAAACCTCATCGTAAACCGATAATTGTGGTTTTGGTAAAGAACATACTTTGGACAACACGGCTCTAATCGCCAACGCTCCCACGGTCTTCTCATAACCTGAACCGGATGTGATTGGTCTTTCAATTCCGGTAGAATTATCAATCATAATAAAATCAACTTCATTCTTATCGTTAATACGAATCTCCAAATTAAATAAACAAGAATCCTGAAGTAACCTCTGAAGTTCAGAGTTAATTACTGGCATCATCGTCTTCATGATAATCTTACCAATACCATTCTTTCCATAAATCTCATTATAGATTTTATAGATTTTCTCTTTTTCAAACTCCTCGGCAATCTTTAATACAAGACCGTTATTTTTTTCAATACGAGCCAACAGATTTTCAATTTGATTTTGGTTGGTACTTTGAATTTTCTCATATCCTCTCTTTTGACTAATCAACTCATCAATACGAAGGTTTGCTTTAATCAATTTGGAGTCAATATCGTTGTTCTGTTTAATCTTATCCTGAACTTCTTCGTATCTTGTTAGTTTTAACCTTATCGCGTCTAATTTCAAGTTATTTGACTCCAAGGACACCTCATGTTTCTCTTTGATAAGTTTGTTTCTCTCATACTCATCAAATTCTCTCTTCAATTGAACGTAACTCTTTTCTTCTTTATCTAATTCAAGAATTTGGTCATTAAGAGTTTTAACTTTTTCTTTCCATCCATCAAGTTCTCCAATCTTCTTTTTGGTGATTGCTGCGTCCATCAGTTTAATACCACAATGCTCACATTCAATACCATCACCAAACTTCTTAACTAGTGATTCAATTTCACTAACCTTGTTATTAGACAGACCCAATTCAATCTTGGTACCAGTTAATTTATCCTTAACATCATCGTGTTTGTCTTCATGATAGAATCCACTTGGTTCAACAATCTTTATACCATCAATTTGTAATTGAATGGTTTTACTATTTAAAACATATGTGGTAATCTCGGTCTGTAATTTAACCGGGTCCAAGATAATAAGTTCCTGGCTCAAATCAGCATGTTTTGAATTCAATAACCCATCTTTATAATCTTGACCTCTCTTTAAAGAATTATCTACTTCACCAATACTTTCGGTTGCGGTTGTAATCTCATCCTTTAATCTTTCAATTTCAGTTGTTGAGGACTCATTATCTTGTTTCAGGGTCTCCGTGTTATAAACATTGGATATCATTCCTTTCGAGAACTCTGAATAGATTTCTTTTCCGGTTTCTTCTTTCTTCTTCAAGAACTCAAGTCCCAAGAATCTTGATAAGACCTGACCACGAGCTGTTGGTTTGGATTCTAATAAATCCTCCAAGTTGGATGCTGTGGTTAAGATGGTCATCAAAAAGTCATCCATTGTTCCAATAGACCTTTTCATAAACGCTTCCGTTTCTCTCCTTTGTTCACCGGTAAAGTTCTGTAATTGACCATCAGATAGTTTTTTAAAGAACTCTAACTCGGTCTTAACATTCCACTCACCGGCCTTAGACATTTTTCTTTCAATTTGACGAGCAATGATATATTCCTCACCGTCAATCT
>Ga0181351_1000070_pt1 | contig 26637 bp, 30 predicted proteins | sample Su13VDMM15SD_FD_170485 | JGI IMG/M metagenome (GOLD analysis project Ga0181351, IMG submission 170485) | Freshwater viral communities from Lake Michigan, USA - Su13.VD.MM15.S.D | ecosystem: Environmental > Aquatic > Freshwater > Lake | place: USA: Michigan | collected 2013-07-16 | reverse complement strand
AATCTATAGTTATCTTGAGTATAAGCTGAAGGAACTAATTGGTCAGCTAACCATGATACAGTAGTAACATTAGCAGTGATTGCAGAAAATTGTCCTTTTGAATAGTCAAATAAACCTGGTGGGTCTAAAGCTGGTTCATTACCTTCGTAGAATCTATCATAAAGGTCTTTAGTGTTGTTATAGTCATAACCACTGTTTGGTGTTTGTGCCTCAGACGCGTTTGGTGAACCATACGGTGCGTAGTGGATACCTGTGTTTGCGTTTGATTCATCAGTGTATGCCTGAATATTTGGTACGAAGTAGAATAATTTACCGATTGGTAAGTTCATAGCTTGTACTGAAACGATGTCATTTGACAAAAGTTTAGAGAATACTCTTCTAACGATTGGGAAAACCACAGTTTCAAATGCACCTGTATCAGATGTAGATGATGCTTCGTTAATTAAATACGATGCTTGGTTTTCGTAAAGTTGTGCTACGTTTTCTCTCATGTGACCTTTAAGACCCTCTAAGAATCCTAATTTGTCCCATTTGTTGATTGTGTCTTCTTTGATAACTTTAAGGTGTTTTAACCCGATGTTACCAACTAGACCTGATTCTAATAATGCTCCCATTTTTTTGGTTTTTATTAATTTTTATTTATTTTTATTTTTTTACCCTAATTTACTCATCAAATCCTTCATTCTCATGAATTGAGGATTTTCGTAAGTTTTAGATTCAATTAGTGTAGATGATGAACCTGAAGAAACTTGTTTTGTTAATCTTGTCTCTACTGATTCATTAATTGATTTTGTATCTGGTTTAGATAATTCACCTTTAATTGACTGATAAAGATTTTTAGATTCTTTTAAAGTTTCAACATCGTCAAATCTTCTTAAGATATTTATTTTTTCTTTTTTAGTAGTCGAATGTTCAGTAAACAATCTAGTTGCATACGCTAAGTTTGAATTGAAGATAGCAACTTCGTTAAGTTTTTCTCTGAAAATATTTAACGCTTTTCTGTATTCTTCATTTTTCTCTCTCAACATATTAACTTCTTGTTGAGTAGATTCTACTTTTACTCCACTATTACCGTAAACATAATTTCTGTTATTGGTAATACCTTTTCTAAGTCCTCTACCTTCTTTGGAACCCATTCCATAAGTTCTAGCAGCTTCTTTAGTTTCTCTCTTTTCAAAACCTGCGTCATCTCTACGAGCTTTAGTTGTTTTAAGGTCTTTTGATGCAATTTTACCATGTTTCATTGCTAACCTTTCATCTTCTTTGTCTTTGTATCCTTGACCTTCTTTTGTTTCTGCTTTAACAACTTTGGATTTTCCTTCCATATTTGCTCCCGCTTTGTATTCGAATTTCGCTTTACCAGTACCCACTGATTTAGGACCTTGTTTTTTGTCCTCTTTAAATCCACCTGCTGCTTTATCTTTGTAAGTGAATTTAGGTCCTGAGCCAATTCCAACACCTTTAGGTTTAATTGTTGATTTTGCTTCTCTAACAGTTTTTCTTCGGTTGTAAGATTCGTCCAAATCTTCGTCTTCGTCTTCTTCGTCTAACATATCGTCATCCTCTTCGTCTAACATATCGTCATCCTCTTCGTCTAACATATCATCATCCTCTTCGTCTAACATATCGTCATCCTCTTCGTCTAACATATCGTCATCCTCTTCAAATTCAATTTCGTACATAACTTCTTCTTCGTCATCTTGGTCTACTTCAATATCTGAAGCGTCACCGTCTTTAGAAAAGATTGCGTTAATTACATCTTCTGTATCAACATCGTGTTCTTCATCCATATCTTCGTAATATTCTTCTTCAGATTCACCAAGCTTAACAAGATATTCTTCATCAGAGTCATTGTCAGTTAAGTGAATATCGTTACCATCTTTTTTTACTATGATACCATCTTCTTCACCCATTGCTTTGAACACCTTAAGAATTTCTTCGTCAGAAGCGTCAGTTAAGTCTATCGGACTTTCTTCAGAATCAGTATCCATGTCAAAATCCATGTCTACATCATCATCTTCATTATCAGTATCAAAGTCGACATCTACATCTTCTGTATCGTCGTCCATATCAACATCTAATTCAACCTCATCGTCATCTTGTTCGGATAAAGATTCTTTTACTAACTGATTGATTTCTTCCTTCATAGTTGAAGCAAGTATTCCTTTTGCATTTTCGGCTATTGCTTCTTCAACTTGTCTCATTTGAATAAGGGCCTCTTGTACTAATTTGTTATTTTCTTGCATGAAAAATTAATTATTTATAACTAATAAATAGTTCCAATATGATAAAAATTCAATTTATACACATTGTACTCAAAGTTTATTTTATTAGATAAATATTCCCCAAACAAAAAAAGTGGTCCTAAGACCACTTTTTTATTTTTAATTTGTTAATTAATTACTCAATAACTTCGTCAATTTTACTTTCCGATACTGCCGTTATTCTCCACTCATGAGTAAACCCCTCATATTTTTTTGTAACTTTTGCCTCAACATCTGTTACAGAATAACCTTTAACTAACTTTTCTTCTCTGATTTTTCTAATCTTACCTGTATTCTCATCAGGTAAATCATACTGAATTTTTGCAACAAAATACTTTTCTTCCATGTTTGTGTTTTTTTATTTTCCTAAAAAATCGTTTAATTTTTTCATTAAGTCAACTTCTTTTTCAACAACTCCATTATTTTGTTTGTATTTTTTTTCTTCGTCTAAATTTTCTTCGTACTTATCTCTATCTTCAGCATTTGAAAATAAGTAAGCTCCTGGTGTAGATGGGGATGATACTAAGTCAAAACAAATTAATTCAAAGTCGTCTTGTACTTCATTTTTTTCTCCTACTTTTTTAAGTGAGCCAACTCCACGAGATGAAATACCTAAAGTAACTCCTTGTCTCATTAAGTTTGCTGCTTGGTCCCCTTTGGTTGAAACAATTCCTCTTTCATGGAAACCTGGTGAAGTTAATAATTTTAACTTACCCATTAAAATATTTTTATCCCACCATATATCAGTAATGATGTGGGCAACCCTATCTAAATCAATAAGAGACGATTCAGGGTGATTTAATTCAGAAGTTGATAAACCTTTAGCAATTGTTTGTTTGTAGTTATCTGCTTCTCTTTTAAGGATTCTTTCAGGGTATGACCTACCATTTCTGTTTGGTGTATCATATTTTTGTAGTACGGCATAAAATTCGAATGGGTTTCTATAATCCATTTCTTTCGCTTCTTTCAAAACAATTTCATTGTGTTTCTCTTTAGGTGAAACCCAACCCGCGTCTGTTTCAATTAAAATTCCGTGACCAGTCTCACTTGCCTCTAATATTCTTAACTTTTTCATTTAATCTTTTATGATAAATATGCGGTAATTAATAGTTTATTATTCATTAGTTTTTTTTGAGGTTGAAAAATCGAAATATTTGTTTTGTAGTATGTTGTTTCTGAATACTGATTTTACGATTATTTTAATCGAATCTTTAATTTCAATTGATTTGAAATCTAATTCAGAGTTTGTGTATAAGTTAATTTCTAAATTAAAAAAAGATTTTTTTCCATGTGAAATACCACTAGTTCTAAGGTCTAAATCCACAATACTTTTATCTTGAAATAATTTAGTGTCTATTGAGTCGTAGACTGAATGTTTTATTTCTCTTCCTAAGTTAGAGACAATTCGATTCCAATTATCATAATCTTCTTTTGGGGTTACCCATGATTGTATGTTTATGTAAACAGACTTTAGATTTTTTGAATCTACCGTACCATAGACGGATTTAATTGGATTGTATAAATTTAACTTTACACTTTTTCCTTTTTTCATTAATATTCATTATTATATGTGTTTATGTTCTACAAAAAAATAAGACATATATCTCAAATTGTCAAAATTTTTTTAAAACAACAAGATATTTGTATATTATATGATAATAGTAAAAATTAATATCGGGGATAATATTGAAAGGTCTTTAAAGACTCTTAAGTCCAAAGTCATTAAGACAAAACAAAACCAAAAATTAAATTTGAGAAAAGAGTATACAAAAAAATCTGTACTTAAAAGAGCACAGATTCTAAAGGCAAAATATATTCAAAGTAAAAAAGATAATTTAGATTGACGATTCTAAGTTTTTTAATTTTAAAAAATTCATTTGGTCAAACTTTTCATCTTTTAATTTATTAATTGTTTCTGAAATTCTTGTTTTAATTTCATTTTCTTCTTCTTTTTCTAATAATGTTTGAAGTTTAGAAATTGCACTTTCACGAATAACCTCAAACTTATCTTCCAAAACTTTAGTGTCTTCAGAAACAAGTTGTATGAATTCTTTCTTAGAATTTTCATCTAGATTATCCAAATAATTTCTTAATGTTTGGTTAGCAATACTAACCATAGATTTTATAGGAATATTAATAGACTCTTTAACCGTATTAGACTTAGAGGTAAGTATTGAAACTATATTTTTTTTAGATTCAATTCTTTCTATTAAGTTTAGTTTTTGAGTATAAACTAATGTATCAATATCCTCATAACGGTTTTTAACCGATTCTGATATTGTTTTCGGTAATTTAATAGATGGTAAAACTTTTTGTAATAAAGAAATTCCTTCCTCCAAAAATTCTTTGGCGTCAGATTCACTTAACCCTTGAGGTGCACTCAATTGGTTGTACAGGTCGTACGCTTTTGACATAGATTTATTACTCAAAACATTATGTTTGAATTCTCTCAATGTCTTCTTGAATTCCTTCTCATTTTTGTAGGATTCTAGCAGATTATTCTCAATAAAGGATTTAATTTTTCCAAAAGTCATTTTACTCATTTTCAAATAAATATTAGGAATTTAATAACTTGTCAAGTTCTTTTGAAATTTCTCCTAAAGATTCTTGTCCATGACCTAAATTTATCATCGAAGACCCCTCAATTAAGTTGTTTTCTATCAGAATATTTAAGTCTTTTTTCTTAGATTCAGGTGCCAATTCAGGTTCTCCTGCCGGTGGAGCTTCTCCTCCTGCTGGTGGCGCCTCAGCTCCAAGGTCAGGTATTTCCCCTTCCCCTCCAAATGATGGTGGTGAACTTAATTCTTCAGTCCCTCCAGGTGTTGTTTCCGCACCTGCCGCTGGTGTTGCTCCTGTAGTACTTCCGTATAATTTATCTATGTTATCAAATAGTCCTGTTTTAGTAATAACTGTTGCAGTTGCTTTAAGTTCTTCACCTACCGCTCTTTCAATTCGTTGTTGTTGTAAATCCAAACGAACTTCTTCGTCTGACCATCCAAAAATATGTTTCTTTGCCCATGTAGATGAACTAGCTTGAATACCATTTCCTGGGTCAGATACTAAGTCTTTGTATAATAACACTTTTTCTTTCCAAACATCAATCTTTAATAAATCCGCTTGAGTAGATGGGTTAGTAAGACCAATAGTAAAGTTTGAAAGTTCATCTTCAAATCCTAATAGAAATAAGTGAACAATTGCAATTTTATTTAACTCGGCCAACATACTCTTTTGGATTCTGTTGATTGTACGAGCAAATCTAATGTCTTGTAATGCCAAGTTTTTACCATCACCAACAACTTCTTCAAAACCTAAAAACGCTTTAGGTACACGAAGAGCAGTTAATAATTTCTTTTGGATGTATTCAATATCGGCAATCTCTGATAAGTTAGTTGCACCTGGTAATGTTGTAATTGGGTCTGGAGCGGAAGGGTCTCTCACAGGGATAAAGTAATCTTGGTCAACTGCCATTTGGTTGAATCTCATATCCACATTACCTGTGTTTTTGTCAACAATTTGTTCTCTTTTGAATTTGTTTGCAACACGGTTTACGTATGCCTCAACGTCATCATCATTCATATTACCTACGAACACTTTAAACATTCTTCTCTCAGGAGCTCTTGATGTACGATAAATTAACATCGCATCTTCGGATAATAATAATTGTTTCCAAATTCTTCTTGCCTTTTCTAACATTGAAGTTCCATAAGGAAGTTTTCTGTCATCACCTAATAATCTAAAGTGAGCAATCTCCCATGATTGGAATTCCATGTTTTTATTCTTCCAAGTAAAATGAAGGGCTTTTTTGTCTTTCTCTAATTCTTGTGTTATATCAACTGATATTTTTGCACTAACCCCAACCTCATGTCTTTCAATTTCTATTGTTGGTAGTTGTTGTACTCCAACAATACCTTTTTCAGGGTCTAATTTTAAGTAAACAAAGTTATCACCATACTTACAAGTGTTTCTTGTCCACATTGGTAAGTTGGTATTAATATCTAAAGCATTGTTAAATAAATCGGCAAGTACTCCTTTAATTCTTTTTGATTCAGAATAAATTTGTAAGATGAATCCATCTTCATTTGTTGTTGTAGATTCTTCGGCGTATATGTCTAAGGCTGCTGAAATCTCAGGAGTGTATTCCATTGATTCATAATCATATTGTGCAGACAGTCTTGATGGTTCATAATATATTGCTTGTGAGTAAAGGTTATTTTCAACCTTAGCCCATTGGTTTGTTAAGTAAAAAGTTTGTTGTGCTTGTAATTTTTCTTTCTCGTATTCTTCTCTACTTTTTGTGCGTAAAAGTTCCTTCTTATCAAATGTGAAAGTAGGGTAATCTTGACCTAAAAGTGAATTAGGTCCAAATGTTTGTGATAGTCTTTGCCAAACCGTCAGATTATTATTGTTTTCTGCCATAATGTAAATTTACTTATTACTCTGATAATATAAATACTTATCGTGAATGAAATAACCAAGAGTATTTTTCATAATCGGCTCGGGATGGACCTTGATTTATTGGGTGTTGTCTTCCCATCTGAGGAACAAGTGGGTTAAAATATTCTGATGTGTTTTTATTTTCTGTCATCACACTAGACCAAGAATTTAACATTGCTTTTGTATGATTTACAACCTTCTCTAAAGATTGAAATGACTTTTCAGCGACATAAATCGCCATAGAAATACTCATGATACAGTCATCGTGATGATTTTTTTGGTGGTCAGGTCTACCATTAATATAGACAAACGTATTCATTTCATTATAAAGTCTACTTGAATAAATTCTAAACTTATGTCTCATAGATTCTTCAAATGACGCAATAATTTGAACCCTTTTATTGTTAAAATTAATACCAGGTATCTTTTCATTCATCTTAGGGTCGAATTTCCATTTGTTTGTTGTATCAACATTATCAACATACATTCCGGCTTGATACCCCATTTCTTGCATTTTTCTGGCAGTCGCGACTCCCATACCTCCTGTTAAATCAACTACACAGTAAGCACTGTACATTGTACCCCATTTGTAAGCAATTTCCGCCAAAATATCAGGTGGTATTTTTCCAACATATTCTAACACTTGTTCTCTTGTATCAAAATCAATAATTTGGATACATGAAAAATCTTCAGAATCTCCACGAGATACATCGACACCCATTACATATTTATGACCATTAACAGGTTCTTTCCAAATCCAAAGACCACCACCCATCATTTTTGCGATTGGGTCTTTAACTTGGTTTTTAGATATGTCTGTCATCATTTCAGAATCAAATACATTATCCCCTGAACCCAAAAAGTTACATTCTAACTCCTGAGCCACCTTACGTCTATCGTATTTTAATTTTTTTACCATTCCCTCAAACCAAGCAGAACATGGTTTGTACCCTTGTTCAACATAGTCTGTGACAATACTATGGTCTCTATCGTATGGATTTGACATTGATAAATCAACAACAACTTCGTCAAGGTTATATTCCTCTCTATTCAAAAGGAAATGAACTAAATCATTAGTCTTAACCATATACAAGTCTTTTGTATATCGTGGGTCACGGTACCAAAACATTTCAGTAATTTTGAAATCATTCATACCTCTAAGAGATTGGTCATAGATTTCATAATAGATTGGGTCATATCCGTTTGGAGTGGATACCACAATCACCTTACCCCCTGTGGATAAGGATGCCATACAAGCCGCCCAAAAATCTCCGTCAGCTTCAATATACGCGGCCTCATCAAATATAAGGATGGTTGGGGTATAACCCCTTAAGGCATCTCGAGATGTCGCCACGGCCTTAACCTCACAACCATTTGTTAATTTAAAATGTCTTTGAGCGTTTTTTTCTTGGGAGAATGTAACTCCGACCCATGCAGGCCATTGTTCTGTGAATCCTCTAACTTTGTTTGCCATCTCAACCGCAGTATCTAATTTGTTGGCAATAATTAGAATTTTCTCAGGTTTAGTTTTTTTTGCAAAAACTATTTTTTTTGATGCCCAAGCAGCAGTAACTGTTGAAACCCCTGCCTGTCTGTACTTCAAGGCAACATTTTCATTGTGGTTATCGTAATCTTCTATAAGGGTTACTTGGTCAGGAAATAAGTCTAATGGGACATATTTTGAAACAGTGTTATCGTAAGTCTGTAAATAAGTACGAAGTGCATAAGGAGTATTCCTCAAACACTTCGTTACTTCTATCATTAATTGTTCTTTAGTCACAATGTGGTGTTATTTAGGCCTCGATATACCTAAACTACCCAAGAAATCATCTAAACCATCTTCATCGTCATCATCATCACCGTAATCATCTGATTCAAAACCTTCTTCTTCTTGATAATTTTCAAAGTCACTTTTTAATTGTTGTGCTTCTTTCATTATCTCTTTGAATTTTGATGTTGCTCTTTTAACTTTTGATTCGTCTTGAGAAATGGCGTTTCCAATAATTTCTAAAAATTCTTGTGCTGGTATTTGGTACAATAATGTATGAAACCAGTTTATTAACCCTTTATTTGATTCATCGTACATTTCATCAGGTAATGCAAACCTAAGTTTTTCTACGATTTCAGGGCCTATTCTAAGTTGCATTGGCTCGTTAGATAATGTATCTACCTGTCCTTGAACTTTTTGTCTTAATGAAGGGTCTTTAGGTAAACCATGTCTTCCTTTAGCTTCTTCAAGACCTTTAATGATTTCATGACATAAGATTGGAAAAATCATACCTTCCGCAACAATTTTTGTGTCAGGGGTTTCTTCTCCACCTTCTTCTCCTTCCTCACCTTCTTCATCATTATCGTTATTTTTTAATTCTACTTTCCCCGCAACTCCTTGACCTGTTTGACTCATCATCTCAATCATTTGTTCCATACTAAAGTATAAAAAATCATTGATTGACATAATACCCAAATAGTCTCTATAAAGAGACGGGTCAATAGCATCTAACCTTGCTTTAATTTCAGGTTTTTGAAAAAGGTAATGTCCTTTTTTTGCAGCCCCTTGAATAATGGCATTAATAATATTTCTTTTATGTTTTTCTAATTCAAGAAGTTCTTCGTCAGTTAAATCTTCAACATCAAATGATGGAATCTCAGGTGTTTCTTTTTCTTCCTCATCTTCCTCATCCTCCTCAGGTTTCATTCTAAAATTACCCGTATCAATAGGTTGTCTATTAAGTAATGCTTCAATTTCATACCAATCGGCAGGAATTTCAGTTTCCTCTAATGCTGCCTCTTTAGCTAGTTCTTCTAACTCTTCTCTATGAGCACCTTCAATTCTCATAATAGTAGGAAGTTTTCTCATCATTTCTTGATATACCATTCCTTGAACTTGTTGAGAACTTAAATCTTGTATCCCCGTAACTTCACTTAATTTTTCGGCAACTTTTTGAAACCTATTACTAATTAATCTTTGTACATCCTCCGCACCTTTTTTCATGGCAGGGTTTTGAGCGTATAAACTTTCAGGACTAGCTAATTTTCTTTCTAATCTTGGGTCCATTCTTTCGGGTCTATCCCCGTAATCTAATTGTTCTTTAATCTTCTTTGCCATTTTATTTTTGTAGGAGGTTTAATATTACATCAATTACTTTATCTTTCGTTTCTTCTGCAGATGGTTTTTTTGCCTTAGGTGCCGGGTTTTCACCAGGGTTAGGGTTTTTTCCGGGATGTGCAGGTCTTTGTGGTTTTGTACCAGGTTTTGTAGTTGGTTTTGTAGGTGCTGTTTTTGTGTCCTCGCCCATTTCATTTTTTTTCTTTTCCGCTTTAGGTGCCGGGTTTTCACCAGGATTAGGGTTTTTTCCGGGATGAGCAGGTTTTTGTGGTTTTGTTGTTGGTTTTGTGCCAGGTTTTGTTGTTGGACTTGTTTTTGGTTTTGCAGGTGCTGTTTCAGTACCTGAACTCTTACCAAACGATTGTAAATGTTTGGTTGCAAAGTTTTCCCCTTCCGAAAGATATTTTACTAAATCTCCTTTTGTAATTCTTGGAGGTAAGTTTTTTTCTACTATTCTCATAATTTGATTTTCAATGAACAAAGATACAGGATTTTTTCCTTCTCCCAACTGTTTTTTTACAGATTGTACGCATCTTTCAAATTTTCTTGTTCTTTTAGGTCCAACTTGTGCGTGACATATGGCCCATGGGTTTGGTTGTCCTGGTTTAAGGTCCGCTTCACTTTCAAACATACCCATACCGTCATCTCCTCCACCAAATCCATCATCACTAGATGGACCGTCATCATTTCCAACACTATTACCCGCATAAGGGTCAAAACCACTATCTTTTTCAGCAGAATCGTCTAAATCGGCATCCTCATCAATTTCTTTTTCATACATTTGAAAAGGTTTTTTTTCACTTTTCAATTTGGAGATTGTTGCGGTGTCTGATTTAGAAACATTAATTTGTTCAACAAATAATTTTTTATGTAAGGTATTAATTTGAGATTCATCTAATTTACTAACTGTTTTAGACGATAACCCTTTCTCAATAAGTTCTAATGCTTTTTTATTAATTTTCATAAATTACTTTCTTTTCGAATTCTAAAATCAAATCTCTTTCATAGAGTTTGTCTTTTATTTGTTGTTCGGTCATTCCGAATCTAAAAACCATACGATTTTGTCCATTTTCTTCATCGGGCTCCCAGGCTAATGCAACAACATCATCAATTGCATCTATCATAGAAAAAAAATCGGAGTTCTGAATCAATTCCAATTTTATATCAGTATTTCTCAGAACTCCTACTTTATTAATATATTTTAATTCAGGTGGACTTGGATAACCATTAGATGGTTTACTTTCCCAAGATTCGCCCCACACATCAAGACTATCTGAGAAAATGAATTCGTAAAGATTATCTCCCTTATAGTTAGGTCCTAATCCATTTACGTATATCAAATTACTCATAGATTACAAAATTTGTCCTTTAGGTGTTATTCTTACTTGTTTTCCTTTATTTTCAAATACTAAATTATCTTTATTGGTTTTACCAACAATTTTTGCTGAAGAATTTTTTTCTAAAAATTTTTGAGAAGCTAATTCTTGTTCAATAGTTTCAGTCAATTTAACAACCTCACCCATTTTTTTTCTAACTTCAGAAATTTTTGTTAAATTTTTATTAGCATTTTTTTCTCTATTTTCTAAAATTTCTTTTTTAGAAACTTCAAAATATTTTGACAATACTTTGTCAACTTTAGATTCTCCAAAAATATGGTCTAATATTGCACCATTTCCAAAATCATCTTCTTCATCTACTTCACCTTCCATTGGAATGTCCATGTCAGATTGGATATCTTCAACTTCAGTATCATCGGTAAAATCTTCACCATCCATATCGTCTTCTTGACCAAATTCGTCAGTTTCATCTTCTTCAAATTTATCAATAATATCATCTTTATCTTCTTCACTTAAAGAACTTAACTCTAAAGATGAAATAACCATATTGATTACATACTTAATATCTTCAGAAGTCATACCTTCTTCGTTTTCTAATGTTCTAATTTTTTGAGTTAACTTACCTGTAAGTTTTTGGATTGTTTTGAAAGTAACTTTTTCTTCATCATCTCCATTTGGTTCATCAATATTAATATCGTCATTAACATCAACATCTCCTTCAGGTCCCATTTCTTCAGAATCAATATCAAAATTAAAATCTTCTCCACCTCCTAAATCAGCGTTTGGTGATGCCGGTAATTCAGGTGAAGGAACTGCCGGTGGTGCCATTGGTGGGGCTACCGTCTCCACAGGAGCTGGTGCTGGTTTTGGTGTTCTTAATGTGAATTTTTTTTGTTCACCAAACATTGAAACTTCAGTTTCATTTTCATTAATTCTATTTAATTCTCCGGCAACAAGATTTAATCTTTTTAATGCTTGAGAATACGATGAATAATATTTTCTATTTTTCATCGGTTCCATATAATCAGTTCCTGATTCAGTAATAGTTCTTTTAAGAATATAACCTTGTCTTTCTTTTACGATTTCATAGTTATTACCATCGGCTAAAGTTCTGTTATATTCAGTTTTTGCAGTTTCATTTATTCTACTAGGAATTGTCTCGTTAAAACGAGCGATTTCCATTATTCTATTTAATTTATCTTGACCTTGAAGTTTTTCACTCCCAATTGGTTTTAAATCTGCCATATTATGATTTATTTATTATTTAATTATTTAACTGTTTAACCCTTGGAAACCTCCTATAGTTATCGCATTTAATTGTTGAACCGGAATACCCTCGTTATTTATAAATATCGGGTGAGGGGCAATCGCTCCTGCTGGTGCCGTTCCACCACTAAAATCACCTAAAATTTCAATAGTGTATGCGTATTGTTGGTCGGCAGAAAATCCTGTAAACCAATATGTTGGTGTTGGTGAAGGTGTTACCGATGGTGTACCTGTTGGTGTACCTGTTGGAGTATTTGTTGGGGTTTTTGTTGGGGTTGCTGTACTAGTAGGTGTTACATTAGGAGTTTTAGTTTGAGTCGGTGTATTTGTTGGAGTTTTAGTTTGAGTCGGTGTATTTGTTGGAGTTTTAGTTTGAGTTGCAGTATTAGTCGGTGTTTGTGTATTAGTCGGTGTTTGTGTTGGGGTACCAGTTTGAGTTGTAGTTTGTGTTGGAGTTTTAGTTTGTGTCGGAGTTGTGGTTACATTAGGAGTACCTGTTTGAGTTTGAGTAGGTGTTTGAGTAGGTGTTTTAGTTTGAGTTGTCGTATTTGTTGGTGTAACTGTTGAAGTCACCGATGGTGTCGGTGTATTACTTGCAGTATTAGTTGGCGTTGCCGTTGGTGTTGGAGTTGGTAATGGACATGACCCTATTGAAACATAAGAACCATCACCATTAATAATTGTTATTCCTATAGAACAAACTACCAATTTTTGGTAAGCCTGTACTTGTACTGTATTTGTAAACCCATTACAGTCTTTATAAATAAATGTTGTACCTCCATTTCCACCTGATAATTCATATGTTTTACAAACATTAGGTGTATTACTTGGTGTTACTGATATTGTTGGTGTGTTAGTTGGAGTTGGTGTTTTAGTTGCAGTATTACTTGGAGTTTGAGTTTGAGTTGCAGTATTACTTGGAGTTGGTGTTTTAGTTGGTGTAGGTGTATTAGTTGATGTATTAGTTGGTGTTGTAGTGTTTGTAGGTGTAACTGTAGGTGTTTTTGTTGCAGTATTAGTTGTTGTTACAGTAGGTGTTGGTGTTTTAGTTGTTGTTACAGTAGGTGTTGGTGTTGGTGTTTTAGTTACAGTAGGTGTTGGTGTTACAACAGCTTGACAAGTTGCACAATCACCATAATCAATTGACATAGTTAATACAGTGTCAGTACCTGTGTTAGGTTCTGCATTGTCAATGATATCATAACAACCAGGTGTTGTACCACCAGTAAATGTTAAATAATAATTTCCATTAACTGCAGGTAACGATGAGCTATCAAAATCAATTAATTTTGCTGGTCCGCCTGTACAAGCGCCTATAAGATATGTAACTAAAGCCATTTAAGTTTTTTTCTTTATAAATATACGATTATTTACATTTAGTAAGGAATATTTATTAGTCTTCGATTTTTCTCTCAATAGAAAGTCCTTTATCTACGACATTATTCGACTTATCAAATAATTTTTGGATATGACCAGACCTTCGTAAAAATTTAAAAACTAAATTTTCATAAGACAACTCACCATCTTTTTCAAGACCTGATTGTCTATATTCTTTTAATTTATCTTTAATATCTGTTAAAATTTTTTCGTCATCAGATTCTAACTCTCTATCAATTTTTTCAGTCCACGATTTTATTTTATTTGTCAATAAATCTTTATCGATTTCCATTTTAAATTGTTTTGGTTTAGTAATCCATTCATTATTCATAATTGAATAAACGCCAGAAGCGTAATGAGATTCTTCAACATCTTGGGCATATAACTCAACATCGTATCCGAAGATTTTAATGTTGTGTTTATCATTAAAAACTTGTTTTTTTAAGTTAAATAATTCTTTGTATAATTCAGAATCATTTTCGTATTGTTGTAAATCAACAATTATGTGAAGGTCAAAATCTGAAAATTCAGACCAATTAAAATTTGCCAATGAACCTGTTAGTACAACATCTTCCACAAATACATCATCACCAAGATATTCTATAAACTCATCGGCAATGCGTTCAAGAGCCTTTCTAACTTTAGGAACCATAGTTGATTTATTAGCATCGTTAGGATTTTCCCAAACTTTTGGGTTTAAAGTTTTTTTAATTGAAAAACTATTAAGTATTTTTTGGAAGTTACTCATCCTTTATAAATACTACAGTTTCTTATACTTGTACTTTTTTGAGATATCTGTTGTAAAATGTTTTCCTTGAGACTCGGATTTTCTAAATGCTGTGTAGACTTGATGTGGTACGGATTCATATTCGTATCTTTGACCATTGTTAAATTCTACGATTAAACTACTTGTTTCAGTATCGTATTCTGTTTTTCTAATGTTTGACGATTTGATTTCATTAATAATCTTCGTCCCCTTGATTTCCTCTTTTGTAATTGCCATGACTTAATGGTGTTAGTTTGTTTATATTAGATAATATTGGTTCAATGTATTTTGAGAATTCATGTATATCAATATCTAAACCATAATCTTTTACTTGTTGAAATAAAGCTTTTTGAGTAGCTTGGAATTTTTGATGTAGATTCATCATTAGAGCGGTATAGGTTGGAGGGCTTACTAAATCTTCTTCGCTGAATCCCAATTCTTGGAAATGTTGTCTTAATTGTAGATATATTTCTATAATCTCCTTAAGTCCAAGACTTTCGTTTAAAAATTTTTCATATGGTTTCATTTTAATAAATATTAAACCCCCACCATTTGGTGAGGGTTTAATGTTACTTTTTCAAGTTTTTTAATTTGTCCCTAAGTTCAATAGACTTTTCAAAGTTTTGTTCTTTAATAGATTCTTTCAATTCTAACTCAAGTTTATCGATGGCCTTCTTGTTTAATTCCAATTTTTTAATTGAATCTCTAAGTTTAACCGCAGATTCAAAATCTTCATTTTCAATTGCAACATTCAATTGAGATTGTAACTTCTCAAGTTCATTTGATGGTCTTGATTCTTTAGGGTCATTACTCCAATAATGTGTAGTGACTTTAATTGAGCCGTCTTCGGATGTTCTGGTTTTTGTTTTCCATTCACCAGTGTTTAGGTTTAATTGTTCAAACATATCGTCAAAGGATTTGAACAGGTCGTTAAAGTTTTTTCTGTTTCCAAACATAATTTATTTTTTTTATTTAATTTTATTACTTACCTTTGTGGTATTCAAATAATATACCAAATCAATTAATATGTCAATATGTCATATCAAAAAATATTTATCTGACAATTTGACAAATAATTTGGAAAAGACCAATATTTGATATTACTTTGTAAAAAATTAGAACTATATGAACGACTTAATGGACGATGACGACAAAACGATGAGCAAAAAACAATCTCAATCAGAAAGCAGTACACCTGTTTTAGACAATTTTAGTAGAGATTTGAATAGACTTGCTGAGGAAGGTAAATTAGACCCCGTAATTGGTCGTGACAGAGAGATTTTGAGAATTGCTCAAATCTTATCTCGTAGAAAGAAAAATAACCCTATTATCATCGGAGAACCTGGTTGTGGTAAAACTGCTTTGGTGGAGGGATTAGCAATTAAAATTGTTACTGGAGAATGTCCAAGAAACTTGGTTGATAAAAGAATAGTAAACTTAGATTTAACTTCAGTTGTTGCAGGTACAAAGTATCGTGGACAATTTGAAGAAAGAATGAAAGTGATTATTGAAGAACTTCGTGATAACCCAAACATTATTGTGTTTATTGATGAGATTCACACATTAGTAGGTTCTGGTAATTCTTCTGGGTCAATGGATGGTTCAAACATTTTCAAACCCGCATTATCTCGTGGAGAACTTCAATGTATTGGTGCGACCACTCTTGATGAATTCCGTAAGAATATTGAGAAAGACGGAGCGTTAGAAAGAAGATTCCAAAAAGTAATTGTTGAACCTTCATCTGTTGTTGAGACAATTGAAATCCTTAAAAATGTTCGTGATAAATACGAGACTTTCCACAAAGTCCTTTATAACGATGAGGTAATTGAAGCATGTGTTAAATTGGCGGATAGGTATATCACAGATAGAGAATTCCCTGATAAAGCGTTTGATATCTTAGATGAGGTTGGAGCTCGTATGCAAACCGAGCTTAAGGTTCCTGAAATAATTGAAAAATTAAAAAAGGAAGCTTCTGACATTAAACAACAAAAAATTGATGTTGTTAAAAAACAAAACTACGAACAGGCCGCTCAATTAAGAGACAAGGAGAAAAAAGTTTTGTCCAAATTAGAATCTGAAAAACGCAAGTTTGAAGAGTCTATGTCGGAAAATAAACAAACTGTTAATTTGGACGATGTTTACGATGTAGTTTCTAACATGGTTAAAATTCCTGTAAACAAAATGAATGTTGATGACACTAAGGCCTTATTAAACTTGGATAAAGAGTTGACAGGTAAAGTGATTGGACAGGACGCGGCGGTTATTAAAATTGCAAAATCTATTAAAAGAAACCGTTTGGGTATTAAAGACCCAAATCGTCCAATAGGTTCGTTTGTGTTCTTAGGCTCAACAGGTGTTGGTAAAACTCACTTGGCCAAACAATTAGCGAAAGAAATGTTTGGCTCTGAGGATTCTCTTATTCGTGTGGATATGTCAGAGTATCAAGAGAAACATAGTATTTCTAAATTGGTTGGAGCGCCTCCAGGATATGTTGGTTATGAAGAAGGAGGGTTATTAACTGAAAAAGTTAAAAACAGACCTTACTCTGTTATTTTGTTTGATGAGGTAGAAAAAGCTCACAAAGATGTGTTTACCATATTACTTCAAATCTTGGATGATGGTCATGTAACTGATAGTTTGGGTCGTAAGATTAATTTTAAAAATACTTTGATTATTCTAACTTCAAATTTGGGTGTTAAGAAATTACAAGATTTCGGTACTGGTATTGGATTTTCTAATAACCCTTATTCAAATGAAGAGGCTAAAAAACAAGTATTGATGAAAGAGATGAAAAACTTTTTCTCTCCTGAATTCATTAATCGTATTGACGATACTATTGTATTTAACTCATTGACTATCGATGATATCAAAAAAATCACAGAGATTGAGTTAAAAAAATTAACTGCTCGTCTTACTGATATGAAATACAAAGTAACTTATGATTCAACATTGGTTGATTACTTATCCAAAATTGGGTTTGATGAGTTATACGGGGCAAGACCTTTGAAAAGAGCAATTCAAGATAAGGTTGAGGATTTATTATCAGAGGAAGTTCTTCTTGGTAACATGATTGAGGGGAAATCTTATGTCATCAAGGTAGACAACGATGAAGTTAAGATTCAGAAAAAAGGTAGATAATAAAAAAGGGGGAATTTAATTCTCCTTTTTTTTATATTTATAGTAATGAAAGATTTGATTAAAAAAATTATTAAAGAAACATTTGAAAATATTGAACCAAAATCTCAATCAAATCTTGATAGATTAATGAATCATTTTAAAACTCAATTTCCTGACGATTTAAAATCTAAAGTACCGATAATTAGTAAATTTATTTCAAATTATATCCAAAAAAACAATATTAATGTTAAGTTCCTTAACTCTTGCTCAACAGGGTTTTCAGGTGTTAGGACTAAGGACCAAGTCATAATTTGTTCTCCCACACAAATGTCAACCATTGGAGATTTTCTTTACACAATTTTTCACGAAATTAGACATGAACATCAAGTTCGGGATTTAAAAATGTTAAATCCATTAACTGAGTTTGATTTAGAAGATTTTGAAAATCTTGCAGACCAATACTGGGAGATGGAATTGGACGCTGACCAATTTGCCAAAAATATGGTTGCAAAAATTGTGATTAAGTTAGGTATTCCTATCGATATTGCAAAAAATTTATTTTCACTTTCCCCATTTATCGAGAAATACCCTTTAATGTCTAAAATGGTTAGAGGCCATTTACAACAAATTGTTAACGGAATTAAAGACATAAAAAAATCGGGAGGAGAATATGAAGATATTCAGGACCACCCGATGGTTAAACGATATATTGATAAGTTAGAAAATTTTATCTAACAAATCTACTCATTGGGTCATATTGAACTGACTTTTTATAGTGTAATCTATAACCTAGACCCTCAATCATTTTTCTTCCCATTTCAATCCCATTAAATACGTCCTCAATAACAACATACTCGTTTGGTGTGTGGTAATTGTAATATCCAATTGAGAAGTTGATACAAGAAAAATCAAATTTGTTTCTTAAAGCGTAAACATCGGTATATGGATGGACCATGTATTGCATGTCTTCTTTAACCATTCCCTCAGTTAATACTTGGTCAATTTTTTCAAAGAATTCTGTTTCTCTATCAAATAAAATTTGACCAAAACATTTTTCAGTAATCATCCAATTCTCAGGAGCGTCAAATTGAATCCCATAACCAACATTGGTAAAGAACTCAGGGTCTGCTTTTTTAGAACCATGACAACCAGTTTCTTCAGATACAAAGAATGCAGCTTTTAAATACGGTAATTCTTTAAGTAATGTTAAACAGGCAAAAACGCCACATTTGTCATCACCACCAATTCCTGTTGGAAGTCCGTGTAAGTTATACGCTTTAAGTGAATCTTTAACTTCGCCTTGGGCGTTTAACAATTGTTCTTCATGAACAATAATTGTATCCAAGTCATGGACCGTATCTGTGTGGGAAATTACACATGGGAAAAAGAAATCTTCAGGTAATTCCGAATTTTCTTTCTTTGTCGCATAAACATTTTTGTTTTCGTCAACGTAATGTTCAATGTTGTTTTCAGTTAACCAATTAACCAAAAATTCAACCATAAGGTCTTCTTTGTATGTTTTACTAGGAACGCTAAGTACTTCTTTTAGTAAGTCTATATTTTGTGTCATAGCACAAAGATAATAAAAATTTAGACTTCTTCCAAATTAAATAATGAAGGTTGGTATAATAAATTATAAAAATTTTCTTCACTTAATTTAACTGGTTTAACTCCAAGAGGGGTCATTAATTCAACAAAGATTTTTATATCATCTTTATCAAATCCTTTAATTTTATACTTATATTTTTTATCTTTAGGTAAATCTATCCAATTGTCTATTTTAAATTTAGAAACAATACGATTTCTAAAATCCAAATATTCTTTTATTCCTCCATTTACATCATCACTGTTTGACTCCAAACTTTCTAACATTTCATCAAATTGTCTACTTACATAGTTGTTAAAAGATTTTGAATCAAAATATTCGGGGTCTTGATATTCATAACTGTTTTCATACCACCCACCAAATGAACCACCACCACCGTTATTATCACTAGCCCTTTTAAGTACACTGGCAACTAATTCTTTGGCATCACCATTGTATAAATTTGATTGTAAAGCGGCAGCATACAAATCCGACAATTTTATATCAATCCTATCAAATCCACTATTAATGTTCGCACCAACACTTAATAAAACATCATCAAATTCTTCTTTAATTGCTTTATTGGCAACAGCATTCATTTCACTTTCTTTTTCCATTTCAAAATCACCAAGAATGTAGTCAATTTCTTTTGGAAACACATCTAATAAAATTTGAGATAAGGCAATTTTAAAATCTTCATTATCTAAATCAAATTCTTTACCCGATAAAAGAATTGAAGAGAGGTCTGCAAGTTTATTAACATTTTCTTCATCTAACTCACCGTACACACCATACCCTTCTTTGAAATCTTGCTCTATTTGATATGAGTCCATAAAGTCATAACCGTCATATGCGTTTAATGCTCTCATAAACCATATGTCATCATCACTCATCTCAAGTAAATTTAAAAGTTCTTCTTCATCCTTAAACTCTATAGTTAAAATTGTTTGTCCTAAAGGTGTTTTGGGTTCAATATAGTATATGGAATTATCAATATCATATAAATCATCTTTAGTGATTTTACCTTTGGCATAATTTCTTAAGGCAATAACAAAATTGTCGTTTGGTCCATTTGATTTGTCGTCAGATTCCTTAACAATTCTTTTAATTACCTGAATTAATTCAGACTCACTTAATTTAATTTTACCCATTAAAAACTATTTTTAATATAAATACCTTTTCTGTTTGGAATCTACATATTTATTTCTATCTTTGTAGTGTTGAAATAAGGGGATGAAATGGAATTGACTGGCATTACTACTTATTTGGGGCACGTAGTCAAACATCATCTATGACTTAAATCTGTGATGGTAAAATTCAATTGGCAATACTTTTGCTAAGCTTTCTGCTTTAGGTTTAACTAGAGAAGAAGCTGTTGTTACTGCATAGTTCAGGGAACAACAAGGGGTCGGTTAGAACATTCAACCTAGCAACAGAAGTTCAGTATACGGGTGACAGGTTAGAGCTCGTTTAAAATAATTCTAAGACCAAGTTGTTTGCAGGTAGGTTTCTCACATACATCAGACCTGATATTTTGGAACATTGAGAACTAATGTTATCCTAAACGTGTAGTCCTGAACAATTAGGGTGAACAACACTCGGCTTCGAAGCCGACATCTCCACCAAAACAAAACCCATCAATTGATGGGTTTTTTTATTTTAATAATTAATATTAAACAATATAACGGGTATTTATCTTTATGAAGTTTATACCAATTCTTATTAACGAAGGTCGAAAAGAAGATTTACAGAAAAAATACTCTGAGAAATTTAAAGAATATGAAGACACTCTATCGACCGTATTAAGTAGTTCTGATTTAGCAGACACTAACTTCAAATATGCCGATTTTGTTTTAAAAAATTTACATCCAAATTCATCTTTTGACGAAATCGAGGAAGTAATTGAATTAGTTAAAGATTTTAATAGATACCAATCAAATTTATCAAAAAAAGATATTAATCAATATAAAAATATTGAAGAACTTACTCAATCATTAGACTATTCAAGAACTAAAGAAAAAGAAAAAGAATTAGAGGGTCAAGCAGAAAGGGTATATGAAGATGGTAAATTTTTGGTTATAAAACCAAAAACAGAGGAAGCTTCTTGTAAATACGGTTCAAATACAAAATGGTGTGTAACTTCAAAAGGTGCTGGACATTTTGGAAGATACACTTCTGGTGCTCAAATCCTTTATTTTATTATAAATAAACAAAATTCTACAAATCAAAATTACTCCAAAGTTGCTGTTCATTTTAACAACGAAGGAAAACCAACATATTGGAATTCTCAAGACACACTTTTAAGTGATAGAGAAATTGACGTGTTAGAATATGCATTTCCTGAAGTTATTGAATCAATAAAAAAAGACCATAAAAATAATTCTTTTTCTAGAAATGAATTATTATTAAAAAAACTTTTTGACGTTTTTCGTACATCACACTCAAGATTAAAAAAATATTTAAACTCTGATTTAACTTTAGATATTACAATCGAAGGATTTGAAAGCGTAGATGTTGATTTTGGTCGTTCACATGGGTTAGCTCAGATTCAACTAATTAATCCTGATTTTACACGAATAGAACTTGGCCTTTACAGAATGTTTGTAATATATGACTTAGTAGACAATAGATATTTTAATTTTATGATTTCTTTTGACGAAGCTGAGATGGATGATGATTCTGAATTTATAGATTTAAATTTGGAAGACTTGAATCTTAATGGGACAACATCATTACCAAAATCTTTTGACCTTTCATCTATTGATGAAACTGGTGAGGATATCAGGTCGTATGTTGGAAATAAAATTTTATCCCATATAAAATTAAATCCTATACTGACACAAAAAGTAGTTGGGACATCAAAAATTTGGCAACCAAATAGGTCTTCTTACGGATATACTTTTAAACAAAACAAAGGATTGATAAAATCATTAATCAATTGGGTAGATTCAAATAACAAAGGGACTAAATTAGATTACTTAGAATCTATTGGTAAACTTAAATCTAAAGTAGTGAATGGTAAAAAATTATATTCCAAAGGTGGTGAGTTTTTACCTTCATCTGATTGGAGAGGTCATTTTTCATCATTTTTCGCATCCGCAAAATTAGCGGGAATTATTGATTACATTAAAAAAGGAAATAAATTCGTCATCACTAAAGGTCCAAATTTTGAATCATTCAAAAATGGAGAACTTAAGGCTCTTTAACGATTAGCCAATTTTCGAAAGTAGATATACAAACCAAAAAATAATCCCGCAATACCATACAACACGAAGTTCGCTTTCCATAAACTTCCTGTCAGTAATATTAGGGAATATTGTACGGCATCGAAACCAAAAGGATTGAAGAATAACGCGAGCATTAAAAATACCTGTGATAGGTTGTCTTGGAGGCTCCGTCTCCAAGTTTTCATTTTTTTCATCATCTTCCATTTACAGATATTTAAAATTTATGTCGTAAGACTTTTTGTTTTTCTTATAAATATTGTATCTTTGTATTATGTTAAAATGTAATAAACATATTGGGGTAGATAATGATGATTGGTGTTGGGAATGTCAAAAATTAATTGACGATATTCGATTTGAATCAACTAAATTTGTAAAAAAAATGAAAGTAATATTTTTAGATAATGACGGGGTAATCTGTTTATCCAATAATTGGGGTGGACGGGCTAAAAAATGGAAGAAGTATAAAAAACTTAATCCTGAAGCAACTAGTGATACTGTTGCTCCCGTTGAAGTACGATTTGACGATTTCGATAAGAAAGCCGTTAAAGTATTAAATGATGTCTTAGAATTAACAGGAGCAGAACTTGTTGTTTCTTCTGATTGGAGATTACACGCAACTTTAGAAGAAATTGGGGAATATTACTTATCAAAAGGAATCTCAAAGGCACCAATTGCATTTACCAAGAGATATATTGGTTGTGATAAACCTGATGAGTTCGTATGGAGACGAAGTACAATGTATGAGCAACAAAGATGTATTGAAGTTAGACAATACCTAACAGACCATCCCGAAATCACGCATTGGGCGTGTATCGACGATTTACAGTTAGGAGAGAAAGATTCTTATGGTTATGAACAAGTGTGGGGATTATCTAACTTTGTTCACACACCAAGAGAAAGTGAAGGAATCAAACAATCTGGTGTTAAAGAAAAATTATTGGAATATTTAACTAATGATAACCTTAAACCAACCAATTAATTGATAATGATTGATATAAAAAAAATTATTAAGGAAAGAGGACCAATGGGTAAATTACATGGTATTGCACCTGAGGGGTTCTTATTAATTCATGAAGACACCTTAAAAGAATTAAAAGATTTTGAAATTTGGAAAGAATGGAAAAATAATCAAATTTCTATTGAGGAATTAAACAATAAACACTTTGATAAAATATAAATATTATTATCATTGTACCATAATTAAAAGCGTTTAGGTTACGTGGACTTGAATTAAGGTAGAACTTAACAAGATAAATTGTAATACTTTACGTATAGTGGTCAAACTAGTGTAATCTGCTGCAGCGATGAACGGAAGTGCACTCTTAGGGTTAATCCCACTAGTCCCTGACCACTTTTATATTAAAAAAATATGAAAAAATTATTCAGAAAAAGAAATTCAAAATTTGCTGGTATCTGTTCAGGTCTTGCGGATTATTTAGGTATTGATGAAAGTGTGGTAAAAGTTATTTTTATAGTTTCAATTTTCACCCCAATCCCTATTATTTTTACTTATCTTGTACTTTGGATGGTTATACCAAAAGAACCAAAAATTTAATATGAGTACAGTAATTAAAAACCCAACTCTTTTTGTTGATATTGATGGTACTTTAGTTAAGTACAGAAAGTTTAGTGAACTTGCCGAATCAAAATTAACCCCAATCCAAGATGTTATTGATTTTGTTAATGACCATTTTGACTCAGGGGCGGTTATTATTATCACAACCGCTCGTCCTCACTCTTATAGAGAATTTACGGAAAATGAATTAAACAATCTTGGGGTTAAGTATCATCAGATAGTTATGAATTGTGGTCGAGGGACAAGAGTTGTTTTAAATGACGTTGACCCTGACAAACCAGAATTACCAAGAGCGATTGGTATAAACTTAAAAAGAGATGGAGGATTGACAGATATCGAAATCCCATCTAATATTAGTCCTTATGAATCAAATTAAAGTATCCGCTAAACGACATTTAGCAAAAACAATTAGTTATAGAATAATCAGTACCGCAGTTGGATTTTTAATCATGTGGTTGGTAACAGGAAGTATAAAATTTGGAGCTGCTTTTGGGGTAGCGGAATTATTATACAAACCTCTTCAATATTATATCCATGAAAGAGTTTGGTACCGTTTTATTAAGTTTGGGTTAGTTAATCCCACACCAATTAAAAAACCAAAACAAGAAAAATTAAAACCAAAAGAATCTACATTATTAACAGGATTACCTGAAGCGACTCAAGAAAAAATTAAAAGATTAACTTATTCTAAAAAGACCAATTAATAGTTGGTCTTTTTTTTATGTAATTAAAGTATTTATTATTATGGAAAAAGAATCAAAATTAGTCAATGAAATTTTATCATTGTATAAAACTATTTTAGAAAACAAAGAATTGGTTGAAGCTTCTGATGTATATGATAATGTAGATTTTAAAGATAATGTTGTTGGGAAAAGCACTCCTTCAAAAGATAATATTAATACCGCACTTTTACAAGATATACAAACAGCCGCAAAATCTGCAGGACTTAAAGTAGACATCACAACTGCAATTACTGGTCATGTTAAAGGAACAAGACACGAATCGGGTAATGCTGTGGACATTGCAATGATTAATGGTAGGGCCGTAAGTACTTCTAACAGAGCCGACGCCGATAAGTTAGTTTCAGCATTAGTTCAAATGGGATACAAAAAAAATGTTGAGTCTGGTAACGAAAAGGCGGTTTTGACTTTTGGATTTCCCGGACATGATAATCATGTACATGTTTCAAATAAAGGTGGGACATCATCAGTAACACCATCAGGAGATACCGCATCAGATACCGCATCAGATACCGCATCAGATACTGCATCAGATACTGCATATAAAGCAGCAACCAAACCTGAAGGAGTAAGTCAAGCAACATTTTCGGCATTTAATAACCCTAATGCTCAGACAGATACTCTTTTACTTGACCCTAGTTCACAAGTAAAATCCCTAAAGAATTTAGCAAATGAAACTCGCCAAATTAAAGAAAATAAACATTTTGGTAACAACATATCAAATAGATATGGTAGATTAATTATCCCAAAAGATTCTAACCCAAAAATAAAAAGTCCCATTTCAGGTGAAATTATTAACAAGTATTCACCAAGTTGTAAAAACCAAATTACAGTAAAAAGTAACGGTAAAAAAACAACTTATCTACAATTTTGTGGAATAAGTCACCCTTCTGTCAGAGTTGGACAATCAGTATCAAATGGTGATATATTAGGTAAAACTGATACAGATGTTGAAGTAACAATGTATGATGATACTTGGAATACAATCAAAATTAGTGACAACTCAAACACTAAAGAATATGATGATGTTAAGAAAAAAGATAAAAATTCAGGACAGTCATTTTCTGACCCATTAACCGCCATGATAGCGTCTGTACCAGGAAAACTTTTTAATAAAATGGTTGGTGACAAATACGACAAAAATGGAACTAGAACTCAAAAAAGGTGGGGCGGTGTTGCAGATAAAGAACCTGTTGACCCTTGGCTTTTAGATTTAGTTAAAAGTCCTTTTAAAAAGAAAGTTACTGAAAATATAAAAAGAATTAAAAAATTATTATAATAAAAAAACCCATCAATTGATGGGTTTTTTCTTTCCTAATAGAATGCAATTACTTTTTCACTTCTACGGCTGGTGTTTCAGTCTTTACTGAATCCGCAATTACTGAAGCAGAATCCACTTTTACTGAGTCTACAGTTACTGTAGTTGAGTCTGTTAAGTCAGAGTTAGTTTCACTTGATTTTTTGTTTCCACAAGAGGATAACGATACGATTGCTGCAATTGCAAATAATGCTACGATTTTTTTCATAATTTTTCTTTTTTTTTTATTTGTTATTAGAATATAAATATACAAGAACTATACTGATATGTCAATTTTTTTTACATATTTTTTCTGCGGAAAATGAGAGATTCGAACTCTCGCATCATTTTATTGATGTACGGTTTAGCAAACCGCTGCATTACCACTCTGCCAACCTTCCTTATATTATTTTTTTATCTTTCAAATGTTATATTAAGTGTAATAAGATATATGACAATTTATATCCTGTAAACGCACCCAATGCGGATGGTATTGGGAATACAATTAATTTACCTAAGTCAGTTACATACTTTGGTCTATTAAT
>Ga0181351_1000069_pt1 | contig 26852 bp, 12 predicted proteins | sample Su13VDMM15SD_FD_170485 | JGI IMG/M metagenome (GOLD analysis project Ga0181351, IMG submission 170485) | Freshwater viral communities from Lake Michigan, USA - Su13.VD.MM15.S.D | ecosystem: Environmental > Aquatic > Freshwater > Lake | place: USA: Michigan | collected 2013-07-16 | reverse complement strand
ATCCCACAAGACCTCAACAGCAACAACATGACCACAGCACACCCATGGACATCGAGATAACCAACTACGTCACCCTGCCACAAGTCTTGACGGCGTATCGCAAGCAGTGGTCGTGCGATGAGATAGTCGAAGACATTATTGCGTTCATCTGTGACCAGCCAGACCAGCAGTTTGAAAACAAACTCTTCGCCGCGTTGCAAAAATTCAAAGCCGAGAACGACCCGCCCGAACCTTCACCCTAACCCTGCACTATGGCCCGAAACACCTTCTCCTATTGGAGGCGCGTCCCCCACATGCAATGCCCCCTCGTCGTCAACCGAGGCTTGCCGTCCGAGTGTCGGCTTGTTGCTCGCAGCGACCTCGTCTTCATTTACCACTATACAAGACTTGACCACCCGAACAGGGCGGTTAAAAAGAGGCTCCCCAAATAATGGACCAACACCAACACATACGCCATATCGGCTCCCGCGAAGGACAGGACTACTTCGCTTCCAAAGTCACTGGCAAACGCGAGGGGTTCTACCTCGACGTTGGGTGTGCTGACCCCATCATCTACAACAACACTGTCTGGCTAGACACCATGGGGTGGAAAGGTCATTGCTTTGACACCAATGCGGGAAGTGTTCGCGGCATCAATCAGAGGCGGCCTTTTCGCGGCCACTGCCACGACATGCGTCAGTCTCCACTAGGGCTTTTCTACGCCCTTGGTATTCCTGAATGGGTGGACTACCTCTCCTTCGACATTGACGAGGCTACCCCCGAAGCCGTCGCCAACTTCCCGTGGAAGGAGTTTCAGTTCGGAGCCATTACCATTGAGCACGATGGGAAGGCTGACCGTCGAGAAGCAATCGAGGAATACTTGATTCGACGCCACGGCTACAAGCTCTTTGCCTCCAACGTCTGCGCTGTGCCGGGGTTTGCCTTCGAGCACTGGCTCATTCACCCTGACCTGTCCCCCCAAATTCGTTTTCGCACCCTCGGCGAGTGTCCCGACCGCCAGTGGTGGCACTCGATCTGCTTCGACTTTTGCTCACCTTGAGCAATCCGCGCCGAACGGATTTCGGCAAATAACCCAACTCCATACTCAATATGAAGACCCCAATGAAACCTGCTGCCAAGGGTGCCGTCAAAGGCGCTGCCAAGGGTGCCGTCAAAGGCGCTGCCATGGCCCCCAAGGCTACTGGCAAGAAGTGCTAGTCCACCTCTGAACCCTAGCCCCCGGCCTACACTACGGCCGGGGGCTTTTCATTTTCACCACCCACTATGAACCACCCACTCGACAACGCAGTTATCTTCGGCAGCCATGGTATGGGCGAAGTCATCCAGCTCACTCCACTGATCGCCGCCTTAAAGTCCCCGACTCTCATCGTCAAAGACTGGCACCTGCCGATCTTTGACCGCCTCGGATGGGACGTCAGGACTTTGAGCTCGGGCAACTATCAGCCGGGGCGTAGGGTCAACATCAGCCACGTTGACGCCGCTGAACTTGGACTCTATGACCGCCCCTGCATCGCTCCGATTATGCGCGAGGGTGTCTTCATCGACGGAGAGCTTTCATCCAATCTGGTTCCCGGCGTCAGAGGCCGCTGTGAGCGCCACCTTTCCTTGACAGAGAAGCTGATGTCCGAATATGAGATCGTAGGATCGACGTCTATGCACGTCAGTCGGGTTGCCGATCCGACACGGGACAGAACCTTGACGATTGCCAGCAGTGGTGAGGAACTCCGCACCGTCCCGCCTCACGTCATCACCGGCTTAGTGAGTCGGCTTGACGGATGGAATGTCAACATCATCAGCAGGCTCAGCCCCACTGATGTCGCTGAGATCATGGCCGCTAATGGCGGACGAAACGAAATCACCGTCTGCTACCCCGCATCCCTGCACCCAAAAGAGTTTGAAGCAGTTCTCGCGACGGTGCAGCGCAGCCACGTTGTTGTGGCCACCGACTGCGGGTGGGCGTATGCCTCCTTGGCTTCGGGCATCAAGACCCTCATTCTGCAGTCCCATGTTCTCTTCGAGACGCTGGTCCCTCGAAGTTATTGGGGGCTCGGTGAACCTGTTGGCCCAATGAAGAAACTCTCCTGTGATCGCCAGTGCTCAGCGCAACGGTTGCTCGCGGCTATGCCGCCGGAGGCTCCCCGACCCTTCCCCGAGTTTGAAGACTACCGCCACATGACCCCAGATTGGAAAGCTCGCTACTACATCAGCGGCTACCCAAGAACACTGGCGTGCTGGGGCACTGTGAATCCTCCCTGTATGGACTATGACGAAGCGACTCTCGCGCGGCTGGCCACTCAAGTGCTTGACGCCCCGCAGCCCTGACGCGAAACTACCCCATGCTTATCCCCGAGAAAACCAAGGACATTATCAAGAACCTCTTTGAGTCAGGCCAGTCTTTCCCAGACATCGCCGAGGCCACAGGCATCCCCATCAACGAGGTCAAGGCGCTCAAAGCTAAAGGTAAGTGGGGCCGTCAACCGAAGAAGCAGCTTGCGATGGCTGAGGCTCAGCTGGTCAACGATGAGGCCGATGCCGCCGACATTCTGGCTGCCGCTGAGGAGGCGCTCCACACCAACCCCGGCAAGCGACACTCCGACATGGTGTTCAAAAAAGTCCATGCTGCGCTGACGGGGCTGAAGTCGCTCCCGCCCCTCAAAAACTGGAAGGACATCGAGATGGCAGACAAGATTGCACGCCGCGCCGCAGGTCTTGACCGTGAAGGTTCCGGCGGTGGGACGGTCATCAACCTCGGTATCATTGCTGGGGGATACAAGCCAAGGCTCGCACCTGCAAAGAAAGTGGTTGATCTGCAAGTCGTCGAAGGGTAACTCGACCAATCAGTAACAACCCACGCCGCCATTTTTCTGAGCGGTAGCTACCGACTAAAACCCGACCCCACATGAACCCTCCGACCTCCAACTTTGATGCAATCATCAACGCCCCCTATGAGGTGTTTGTCACGCAGATCCACACTCGTTACTGGTCTGCTTCCGAGATCGCTGAAATTCGCGTGGGGCTTCAGCAGCGTGTTGAACTGATTACCGACCAGCTCACCAGTGTTGACAACATTGACCGGGGCACCGCATGGCGCACGTCAACCGAGACCGCCCGGAAGTATTTCATCAAGAAGCTGTCAGTGGTCAACCAGAGGGCACAACCCGAGCCCGCCCCAAAGAAACCTGCCGGAGGCAGTGGGTTCTTGGTGACCTTCCTGATTGACGGGGAATACAGCGTGGTCGCTACCAAGCAAAACCCCTCAGAACTGTGGGCCGATATGATCGCCGACGCGGATTCCAAAGATGGCAAGCCCCCAGCCTTGGTTGCTTTTTTGAACCTATCCGAAGAGGCAGCTAAGAGGCTCCCCGAATCGGTGTGGGTTGACGACCTCTAGCCTCGCTCCTTGGTGACCCAGCACCACTCTGGATAATTCGTTGAGTCCTCCTCATAGGCATCGACTGGGAGTTGGACCTTCAAGTTGAGGCGGCACCCACACTGCGAACAGTTGTGGAGACGGTCAGCCATTTCGGGCTTCCGGGCTTCCGGCAAGATTCCGTCCATCGCGGTTACTTCACTGAGGCGCGTGTCGCATGACGCGCACCCTCCGGCCCTGACATTGCGCGGGCAGGTAGCGCAGATCGAGGCTCGATGGTTGACGATCATCATGGGAGCGAGATTCGCTCCCCCAAGAATCCAGTTCTTGGCTGTGGTGAAGAAGCGGCCGAGCGTCTCAAACGTCACGCCAATGGTCGGGGTCGCTGTTGTGCTCTCACAGTATGGCGGCTTCAGCCCCATCTGCTCACAGACGGCACTCTCGATTGCGTCTTCCGACATAGAGTCCCTCCCGTTGGAAGAGAGGAATCTACGGACGGCCTCTGTTAGTTTCTGCGCGGAGAAGTTGGTGATGTAGCTCCCCGTCACCGGGTCGCGCCAGCGCCATTTTCCATTGGGGGTTTGGGCGTTGTGATTGATCTTCATTTTTTCTGCCAGTGAGGGACGATCTCGCGGTTGAAGATGCGAGCTTGGATGATGGACTTGACGTATGCCCGAGCTTCCTCGCACTCTTTGTTCAGGGCCTTTTGAGCGTCTTCACGTCCAGTCCGGCTCTTCTCTGCAAGAGCCGTCAACTCTTTGACATACTCGGGCGACATGCGGAGGCGCATCTGTTCACCGAACATCTTGACGGAGTCAGCTTCAACCGAGGGGTCAAAGGAGGATAGGAGCCCGCCTTGTTTGTCCACCTCGGAGGAGTCGTCTTTGTAGGTGTCGAGAGTCATCTGCCCCGCTTTCACGGGAGAGAGGAACAGCCCGGAGCTGACCAGCGGGGTGATGATCGGGTCCACGTTGTCGCTCGCCGAGACGGGCAGGACACGCTTCGTCATCGGGGCATACCAGAAGTTTGTCACTGGCTCACCCATTGAGTTCAGCATGTCGCGCTGTCCGAGCTCCGCTCCGTAGAGCGCATTGGCTGGCAGCAAGCTGATCGTCGCCGCGGTAAAGCCACGCGTGTCCTTCAGTGCGTATTCCCCTCCCCCGGCGACACCTCGACCAATGTCAACGACATCGCGCAGGACGCGGGGGTTGGTGGCCCCGCTGATGAAGTTCGTCAGCATCTTGCCCATGTTCTGGGCGGTGACGGCTTCGGCGAGGTCGTTGTCGCTCAAGATTTCTCCGGCTTGTGCCAGACCTTGCAGGGAGTTCTTGACGGTGATAGCCTTGATGAAGGCGACCGCTGTGTTGGCGGCAGCTTCTACAGGGCGAATCTTCTTCGGGTCTTTGAGACCCTTGACCATGCGGTCATCCGTCAAGGAAGCCAGCCCACCCAGCAGCAAGTTGAAGCCCGGGATGTCCTTCCACGAAAGGTAGAGGCCGCCCAGTTTGACGGTGTAGGGAGACCAACTTGGTTGACGGTAACGAAGCTGGCGGTTGCGCTCAGAGTCCGGGTAGCCTTTGCCGTAGACCATGAACCAAGGCACACGACCCTCTTCCTCTTCTTCCATTCCATACCAGTAGAGCGCCCCAATCGCGAGCTGCGCAACCGTCGCCACCAAAGACTGGGCGATCAGCTTGTGATACTTTATAGAGTCCTTGTCTACAAGCTCACGCTTGTAGCGGCTGTCTTCGCCCAGTAGGTATTGGGACGGGCTGAAGTTATTCGCGCGGGCATAGGAGAGTACGGGCACGCTCATTGCCAGAGAGAAGTCCAGCAGATTGCCCATTGCTCGGGGGAATGAAACGATGATGGAGGACAGCCCCTTGGTCTGACGCTCGAACGAACCAAAAACGCGGTCAAAGATTGCTCCGGCGATTCCAGTCGGTGTCGTCCCAAGGTTGGCGAAGCGGGCCGACTCGCGGCTCGCTTCCATGAAATCCTCCTTCGACTTGACGTCAAGGCGGGAGGTAAGCTCAGCATAGGTCTGGGCCCGGCGCTGCTCCATAAGCTGGAACCGGCGGGCCTGCATGGCGAGGTCAGGACGTGGGCTGTTGCGGAACTGGTCCTTCTCTGACTCAAGAACCTCGTTGATCTCGCGGGACTCCAGCTCCTCGGGGGAGAAGGACTTCTGCATGACCTCCGCAATCTTCTTCCGGTCAGCCCCACCCATCGTCAAGGCATACTGAAGAGCCAGACGTTGACGAGCGATGGCGGCAGGCACCGAGACAGTGGAGTCAATGACGGCTCCGATGCGCCCGATCAATTTGAAGAAGGTCTTTGCCGAGTTCATCAGTTGCTTAATGCCCGGGATGTCAGGTGGCGGAACGTCGCGCTCCAGCACCAGCATGTTCTCAGATTGTTCAGAGGCGAAGCGGGTGCGGCCAGTCAAGGCAGCTCGCTTCATTTCCGTCCAGACTTCACCACGCTGAGTTGGGTCACCAATCCAACCAACCGCGCGCACCAGCGTCAGCAGATTGCTCGCGGCGAGTGCGGGGTCCTTGGCTTTGACGGCGTATGCAGAAGCGTTGAACGCGAGGTCCATAATGGATTGGACAGTGCCGAAGCCGAAGTTGACCTCAGACGTGCCGAAGCCGCTGAGCACTCCTGACTTCCACATCGCGACCGGAATTCCAGCGAGATACTCCCACGTCATTTCCCGGTCCTTGATGATTGCCTTCGCGCCATAAGCGTTCAGCAAGCTCTTGTAGGTCTCGTTGGTGATGCGGGCGTTGAGGTCACGGGTGGCGTCGTTGCGCTGCACGGAGCCAACCGGCATTGCGAGGATGCGCTCGGCCTCGCGGTCAAGCTCATCAGCAATAGCTGGGTCGTAGGATGGCAGCCCGAACTCGGTTGCCATGGCGTTGTAGAACTCTTCTTTGCGGAGTCCTCCAATGCGAGCGAGGCGGAGGAACCGATCGCTGCGGGAGTAGCGTTCTGCAGCCCCGCGACCCTCCGACATGGAGCGACGAGTCGCGTAACTGGTGAGCGTCTTCTGGATGCGGCGATTCATCTCAGCTTCATACGCAGCTTTGAATGCCTCAGCTACCTTGCGGGACTGATCGCTGGTCAGGCCAGCGGCCTTGGAGATTGTGGCTGCGAGCTGGACAACGCTGCCGTGCTGATCTGACAGGGACATGTAGACCTGCTGCTGCATGTCAAAGGAACGGCGGACGATGTCAGCCGCCTTACTCATAGGCACGAGGTCGATTGCCATGGCTCCGATGGCGGCCTTGGCATCTTCATAACGCTTCAGGGCTTCGGGGGTGGAACCCTTCGAGGCTTCGAGGCGGGCGAGGAGCTTGGCCTTGCTCTGGATGAGGGCTCGCTCCACGCTCGGTGCGAACTCGATATAGCTGATAGCTTCGGCCAACGCCTTCTTCTTGGCTTCTGCCTTCTGGGCAGCGGTCGCAGTAGGCCGGGCTGGAGTGTCCCCCTTCAAGGCTTGGTTGATGCGTTGAGCCACCAGACGCTTCACTTCGTCAGAGTATTCTTCGAAGAATGTCTGTTCGGATTCGCCAGCGGCCTCAGCCACCTTCTTGATCTGGGCGCGGATTTTGGAATCCACCATGCCGAGCATCTGCTCAGCGACCCACTCCGCCATCTTGGCGGGGATTGGCACACCAGTGCTGATGCCTTGGTCAACAAAGTTTTGAAGGGACTCCATGAAATCGAACATCATCTGAACCTCGGCGGGGTCCCCACTGGAGGACTTCGCGATGGCGGCGACGATCTTCTTCGTCAGCGGAGACTTCTTGACGACGCCAGCGGCAACATCGTCAGCGTCTTTCTTCAGTCCGGTAAAGGCGTCGTCAACGTCCTTGGGCATCTTCTTGCCTGACGCTTTAGTGGCGGCGTCGCGGTAGGTGGCTGCCACAATTTTTGGATTGATGAGGTCGCGGGCAATGGCTGCCGCGCTGAGCATTTGACCTGAGGTGGAAGCGATGTCCTGCACGGAGTGCCAGACGCTCTTGGCCACGCCTTCGTAGTCCTTCAAGAGGCCGAAGCCGCCTGTGGTCGCGTCAGTCTCCAAGGCTTTCGTCAAGTCGTTGATCCGGCGATTGAGCGCCTGACCCACGACTACGCGTGCGAGGAATCGCTGCGGGTCGGTCATGGGAAGGTCGTCAAGGCTGAGGGCAATACTGGCAAACTCTGCCGCACCGGTGGCCCCGGAAAGCGCCTTGCCGAGTTGTGCGTCAACCTCAGCCAGATCGCGTTCGGCGACTCCGCTGAAATAGGTGCTCTCCTTCAGGTAGTCCTGAACATTTGACGGCATCGCGGGGAGGGAGTTCTTCAACGCCTCCGTGGCCTTGCGCTCCCCAGTGACAAAGCCGGGTAGGAACCGTGCCGTTGGCGGGGTCTTCATCGGGGCGTAGAGCCCAACCTTGGAGAATGCCCCCGCAAAAGCTGCCTCGGCTTCTTCAGCCAATGCCTCGGCTTCCAACGCGAGTTCGTCTTCAGGGTCAATATCAAACGCGTCAACCTCCGAGGACATCTCGTCTTCAAGTGCGGCTGTTTCGGCGTCATACCCGGGAAACTGTGACTCCATTTCCTGCTGCGCAGCCTTCGCATCAGCTAGCTGCTGCTTCCGACGGAGGGCTGTGTTCGCCAGCTTGGTTTGGTAGAAATTGTTGAGGGACGTCTTTGACGGGTTGGCCGCAAGGTGCGGGTAAGCAGCGAGGTCGAATACACGGGACAGACTCTTCTCCAAGGCCGAGTCGGCTTCCAGTTTGGGGAAGATGATCTGGTAGATGCGGCGCAGGATGCGCTTGACGATGCTCATGCTCCCAGTTTCTCCGGGCACGTCAGCCCCAACAGAGTTGGGGAGGGACGCAAGCCATGTGACAAAATTAGGGTCGCTAGAAACCGCAGCGATAAACTCGTCAATGCTGCTGAGTCCATACTCGAACTTCTCAGCTCCTTTCTGATTAGCGATAGCCGCGCGGAGCCCAGACAGCCCCTCGATGGCATCCTTGATTTCTGGGGAGACTGCGACGCCAGAAGAGTAGTCGCGGACTGCTTTGGTAGTCACGGCGTGGACCGCTTCGTGGATGAGTGTCTCGATCAAAAACGCTTGAGACCACGGGGTCTTCTCGTCCGAGGTAAAGGAGGTGAGCTCCCCAACCATAAAGGGCAACTCCAGCGAGATCGTATTCTCCAGAGCATTGTAGATCCCGGCAGCGGGCACCGGTTTCCCATTCACCATTGTTCCCGAGTCGGCGACAAAATCGAAATCGGCGAGCGCCGCGATCTGTGGGTTCTGGCTGAGCTGACGAGCGATGACGCGGAGCGCAGGGTTGACGTTGGGCATGTCAGCAATGCGACCGAGTGCTGTTGCCACCGACTTCGGATCACGATTGGTCAGCCCGAGAGACTCCACAAACTTGCGTGCGTCACCGACATTCATCGGCGTTGTCTCAGGGCTGTCGCTTCCGACAACGTGCTGCTTCATCGACTTGCGGATGCGCTTCACCATCTTGATGTCAGCAAGCACCTCTTCAACCGAGAGCCCTTTGTTACTGGCGACAATCTTTACTGCCTCATGCTTGGCCACCTTCGGCTTCGTGGAAGCAGGCGCAACTTTTTCAGTCTGGTAAAGGACATCAGCATACTCCTCCGGCGCGACTTCTTGACCGTTCTCCTCGGTGACTTTGATGTGGCTCTCGTCAAACACCACAAAGTTGTGGTTACCTTTGCTGGTCCACCGGCTCGCGCCGTCAAGATACCTTACCCCTGCAACACCAGCTTCGCTCAACATCTGTGAGGCATCTCGGGGCTTGCCTCCCTTGAGCGCGATGATCGCAGCGTAGATGTCCTTACCAGTAGGGTCGACGGTGTCCAGATCCACCCGGCCGACGAGTTCAAATTCTCCCAAGTGGGGGAGAGCTTGTGCGATGACCTCCTGCACCTTCTCACTCTGCTCTGAAAGCGGCTTGTCCCAGTCCAAGAAGTCTCCCTCATCAGGAAGAACTTCGACGGTGTAGAGATTGCCGGTAGGCACTTCGGTGAGGTCGATAAAATGGAGCACCTCTTTAAGAGGGACCCACTCATTTAACTCACCTGCACGCGACGCGCGACGAGCCTCTTTTTTGGCAGCCTCTTTGTTGCCCCTGTAGTAGCTGAGGAGTGTGACGGCCTCGTATGCTGCGGGGGATTCCTCCACAGGCTCAGCCATCCCTCTCCCAGAGAGGTTCTTTTGATACGCTTTCGCCACCTCCACGTTACTCGCAAAGTAGAGGCCATATCCGAAAGCCTGATTACCTTCGCCCGTGCCAATCCGGGATGAGAGGAACTTGTGGACCTTGTGCGGGGTGCCGTGGTAGAGTGGGAAGGGAAGCGCGAGAGCACCGTTCTGGAAAGCCGACTTGCTTGGCTGAGTGGCGTTGACGAATGACTCGATGTTGAGGATTGCCCTCGTCGCGTTCACGTCGCCGTATGCACGCCACCACGTCATAAACTGCTGGGCAGTGGCTTTGAGGAAGGCGGCCGTGCGGGCAAGGGTGCCCGGCGAGGAGGCGACCATATCCATCACATCCTCCGTCGTGTGCCCGGTCTCGGACACCTGACGCATCATGCGGTAGTAGTCAGCTCCAAGCTGGATCATGTCAGCCGTGACGTCCTGCGAAGAGCCGGAGAGGCCAGCGGACAAGCGGCTTTGGAATCCGGGGTCTCCGGGCTTCAGCCCATAGACGCGCTTGATGATCTTGCGGCGCTGCTCAGGGGTCAAGGAGCGGGCGGTAGCCAACAGTTCCCCATCACTGAACCGCTGCAGGATCGCAAGGGTTGACGCCTCCCGGTCAAGGAGAGCGTTGAGGTGGGCCGTCATCTCTGACGTGGTGTAGCCAGCAGCGCGGAGCTTCTCCACAAGGGCCGTCATTGCTGCCTTGTTCATGTAGATCAAGGTGTCCGAGCGGTCATGGCGCACATAGAGAGGCTGCTCCGGCACGCCGGGACCAGCGTCAACCATAGCAACCCGATGCCCCGTTTTGATAGAGGCAGCGAGGATGAAGGGGCCGAAGTCGATCGGTTGCGTGGAACCAGCCTCATCAGTCGTCTCGATGTAGGGTTCGGCGAAGGGGGTGTCTCCCTCTTCAGCCGGTTCGGCGAAGGGGACGTCACTCTCTTCGGGCAGGGATTCGGTGTCGATTCCCTGCACCGAGTCGCTCATAGCGTCAAACTTCGCCGGAGGGGAAACAATCTGCTCCTGCTCAAGTTGCAGGAACGCCTGCATGTCTTCGAGGAGCGGGATGAACTGATCCTTGTTGGCAGCGGGAGAGCCCTTCAGGCGCTCGATGGCAGCAGTGATCGCGTCAAGGGCTGACTGAATAGCTGCGGGCACCACAGCGGCCCCAGCTTCGTCAGGAGTGAGCACACCGCGGGCAACCTTGTCTACCAGATCGACAGTGCGGATTGCTTCTGACAGCCCTGCAAATGCCTGCTGCTCCGTCAAGGTTTCAGATCCTGCTGGAGCTGGGGGGATGACCCGGGGGACAAACACCACCCGGCCAGAAGTCGGAGGACCCGGGAGGCGGCCTTCTTCGGTTTCGCGGGCGAGCATTTTCGGATCGGGGAAGCTGGTGCCTAGCATGGAGTTGTCAGGCATCAGAGCGGCGTTGTCTGAGCTCGTGCTCTCGGGGTCAGCGGCGGCGGAATCATCACCGAGGAGGCGTGCTTCCACTGTCTCCGTAGTCGCCGGTGAGTCGGCCACCTCCACCGCTTCGTTGACGAGTTGCTGGTGGGTGACTTCCTCGGCACTGGCGGTGCGGGTTTTCGGGAAAGCGATTTCAGGATTGTGAATAACCGCCTTGATGGAGTCGAGGAAACGCTTGCCGGGGCAAGGGCTGCTAGTCATCAGAGCGCCAGCGTTCATCAGGCCGACATGTAGTGTAGACCCAAACGGCACGACTTTGCCCGTGAGGAGTTCGCCCACCGCCGCCCAGAAACGACCCCAAGCAGACTTCAGTTTTGGCGTCTTGATGGAAGTGTTGTAGGACTGGAGCATCTCCCCGAATTCGGGGGACGTCAGCATGGCTTCCATGAAGGAGGCCGTGTCCGTGAGAGCGTCCGTGAATCGAGGCTGCAACCCCGGAGCCCTCGTGCCCGGCTCCATAGCAATCGCTTCCTGACGCAGTGCCTCGAGCTTGCCCAATGCCGTGCGCTGATTTGTGCTCAGCACGGCTTCCGGTGAGGTCAGTGACTTGGTAGCGTGTGTGATGACCCCGCGTAGCAGGGCTTCAGGGCCTCGGGGTGTGCCGTCAAGAACTGGCGTCATGGCCGCCACGTTGAGCGTCAACACGCCGTTGACGACGCTGACGTCGTCAGCGAGCGCCGGGTTCTCCACGATCTCCACGCTGGAGATACCGTTCAAGAGGGCGGGGTTGTCGCTGAAGATGCGGGCCAGTGACTTGAAGTGAGTGCTGCCGGTGCCTTCCTTGACGGACAGGCGCTTCAGCACAGTGATGATCCCAGCAGCGTCAGCCCCGGAGGTCAGGCCAATCGCAGCGAGCTCGCTCTTGAACATGGACCGATCCGACTCCGTGTTGACGGGGGTCGGGGTTTCAGGGATCATAGCCAACCCGGCATTGGTTGCCTTAGTTGGGGCCGGGGAAGTAGCCTGTCGGCGCTTGGCTTCTGATTTCTTCTCACCATTCTTCAGTGCCTCGTCAACCTTTGCCTTCTGTGCAGCCACAACCGGAGCCGGGGGTGGAGTGGACCGAATGGCCACCGCTGCGTAGGCTTTGGTCGCCCCCTCAAGGGATTTGGTAAGTCCTTCCAAACTTTGCTCGGTCAGGACAATGTTCTCACGATTGCGCGAGATAGCTCCGTTGGCCTTGTTGAGTTCGCGCTGAATCTGGTCCTTCTTCGCGTTCGGCTGCTTGAGCTGGTCCTGCAGTTCACTGGCGCGTTCTTTGAGAACACGGTCAGCTTCTTTGAGTCGGGCGAGCTCTGCGTTGCTAAAATCAATAGTGTCCTTTGTGGCGTCGAGGACTGATTTCAAGCCAGCGACTTTCTCCTGCGCGCGCTGCTGGTCGAGGGAAGTTGGTGTCGTGCTGCGTCCGCGAACTTCCGCTGGTTTGGTAGCAGACTCACCCAGCAGTGCTCCCAGAATCGTGCGGGCTTCGGTCAGAGTGAGACTGGTGGAGTCAGAGTAAACGGCAAGGTTTTCCCGGGCCTGCATAATGATGCGCCCCGAAGCGGTCTGGTCTCCGGCCTTCACAATTTTGCAGACCTCCACGAGGTTCATTTTCCGCAAATCCTCGGCCTTGAACATTGGTGCCCCAGCTCGGGTCTTCTCACTCTTCAGGGCTTCGCGCCCGAGGGTTGTCAGATCAATGAGGAACCGGGCGACGTTAGGGCGGGACGACAGGCGCTTGAAGAGATCAGTGCTTCCCGGAGGGACAACCCCGTCAAGGATGGTCGTGAGCTCCTGAGACTCTTCAGCTTTGAGGGCAGGCCCATACTCAAAAATTAGGTCGCCGTCAGGACCGACTTTGAACTGGAGTCCTTGTTCGATAGCTGCCAGAGCTCGACGAGCTTGTAGCGGGCTATTCATCAACAGTCCAAGGCTGAACTCGTCAGGGTTGCCGTCGTTCATCGCCTGCAGATCTTTGCGAAGTAGCTCGATCTCCCCGTCAGTCAGAGGAGTCGCAGCAGATTCATCTTCGCTCATTCGCTCCGCCAAGGCTTCAGCGTCTACCTGAGCAACTTCGGTAGCTAATCCAGCGGTCAGGCGGTCAGCCGTTGACAGTTCTTCGTCAATGCTTCCGCTGATAACGCTGCGGTAAGTCCGGTCAGCTTCCCCGAACTTTTTAACTACCCCGTGGACCAACTGCACCATGTTTGGGAGGGAGGCCAGCAGGGTTGCAGGGTCGGCGTCAGGGTTCCCCATCAGCAGCTTGCGAACCTTGACAGTGGCATCATTGATGACCGCCCCTTCGATCGCGGTGAGCATGTCACTTTCCAACAGGGATGGCCACTGCGTCGCGACAGTTTTGCGAACGGTGTTCTGCACATACGTCAGGCCACCAAGCTCGTCTACTCCGTCGCTCAGCCCCAAGCGAGCGCCCAAGCGCAGGTAGGCGGTGAGGAGAACATCTTCCCCGGGCACCTCAGCAGGGGCGTGTTGCGCCAGATAAGCGTCAGTCCCCACGAAAGGGGTGCGAGGGTTCTGCGTCTTTGTCATGGCGATGACTTGACGGACGAGAATCTTTTTCTCCTCCTTGAGGGAGCTCAAAACAGCGGCGGAGGACTTCTTCTTACCGGAGACCATCGCGTTGATGAGGTTGGTAGTTTGACGAAGCTCGTCAGCCAACTCCTCCAAAGTTTTACCGGTCTTCGCCGCTACCTTCTCACCCTCAACCAAGAGGGTCTCAGCGCGGGCTGCCCGCTGAGGGCTGGCTTTGTAAAGGGCGTGCCAATCTCCCGCCTTCTTGACGGCGGTTGCCCCGCGGGCAAAGTCATACGCAGCGGTCACTACACCGGTGGTCGGGTTGATCTCGATCCCCGGCGCAACCTTCTTGCGGAGCTCAACGGGGACGGTGATTTTCAGTCCGGCATTGATCTGCTTGGCCGTGATGACCGGGTCGTTGGTGAAGAAACCGACGCGCTTGCCGCCGACAGTCTTGAAGGGCACTCGGCCACCAGCGTCATTGATGGACTTCTCTTTCTTTGGCAGCCTCTTCATTGCTGCTCCATCGACCGATCCGGTGAAGAAGCCGTCAGGGAGACCCGATTGGGGTGGGTAGGCTGCCTCCCACGCGGCGCGCAAGCGATCCATAAGCGCCTTCAGCGGAGGGCTGCCAAGCGCGAAGCCCTTGCCCGTCAGAGCCTTCATTTTGCTGGAGACAACGGAGCTCGATGGGATCGCCTTCGCGTCAAACATCTCCTGCTGGATGATTTCTTCCGCCTTCTTTTGCGGGGTAGTGGCGGGTGCAGGAGCTGGAGCTTTGCCACGCTCCTGCGGCACACCAGCCGGGGGAGTTGCGTTTGCTGTGAGGCGTTTGGCAAGCTCAGCAGCTTGACGCTTCACTTCGGCGCGGGACAAGGCCGCCTCCGGTTTCGTCAACGCTTTGCCTGAGCTTGCTTGATCTTGACGACCCCCTGATGGAGCTCGCGTTTCAGATTGGCCTTCTTGGGCTCGGACAGCGGGCTGCCCTTTGACAGAAGGAACGCCACCTGCTGGCGGCTCTTTTGCTTGGGTGTCATTGGTGGTGGGGGTGGTGGGTTTAGGGGGAGTCTTGAACGGGGCGGCGAGAGGTGGTGGAGCGGGTGTTTGTTGGGCAGGACTTTTCCCAAGTTTTTCGGTCTCTTCATTAACTCGCGTCAAAGCCTGACTGACGTTCGACCAAAAAGTCTGGTCACTTGGGTCGGCTGCTGGGGTGAAGCCCATGTTCATCTGAGAGTTCACGCTGTCGAAGTCAGACAGAGCTGGGACTGAGCTAGGGTCAATGGACCCAACGCCTTCATTGAGAATCTTGGCCAGCTTTTGGAGGACCGGATACCCATACTGGGTGTTGATGTCCTCTTCCCGGCCTTTGTTGATCCAGCCAGAACTTCCGATACCCCAGACGGCATACCACTTGCCCACGGCCACATTCTTCTTCCCGGCCCTCCCCGTCGAAATGTAGAACGGGATGTTCGCATTGCCAACTCGCATGAGGACCATCACGCGGTCCTCATGCTCGACGCTATTGCTGCCTTCGATCTGCGTGAGAAAGCCGTTCTCACGCAACCAGTTCAGCTTGGCTTCGACGCTTGGCAGCTTGGCCAGTTCGCTGAGGATCGCTGAGGATGGCGTAGTGACTACGGCTCGACTGCCGTCACGGGCTTGGGGATAATCAACTCCTTCGGGGGAGGGAGGGAGACGTTTGGCATCGGTTTGGGGGGTGACTTGGCTTTCATTGGTAGTGGGGGTTTGTGGTGAGGTTGTGGGTGCGGGGGCAGGGGCAGGAGACACCACTCGGGTGAGGTGCCTCTCAGAGAGACCCTTTTCAAAGGAGCGCCCTTCCTGAGTCACGATTGGGTATTTCCACTCCTTCTCACCTGCGTCCCACACAGGGTCGCCGGTGACGGTGAGGTTGCCACTACTACGATACGCATCAGAGAAGACGATGGCACCTTTCCCGACAGGGAACTTCGGCGGGGCTGTGGCTCCGGGTGGGAGCACGTTAGCTGGGGCCGGGGCAGGATTAGTGACAGGAGGCGGGGCCGGATTAGTGACAGGAGCAGGAGCAGCAGCAGGAGCAGCAGCGAGCAACTGGTCCCGAATACTCTTTGTTGCCGTTTCGTCGGTCATCGGGCGAGTAGTTGCGACACCCCGAGAACCTTCAAATTCTTTGGAGGTCAGCGTCCACCCATCGAGGACTTTCTCCCACACATCATCTCGACTATCTGTAAATTTGGTTCCGACAGGCTGGGACTTGGCGAGAGTAAGGGGGTCTTGTGCCGGGGCAGGATTAGTGACAGGAGGCGGGGCAGGATTAGTGACAGGAGGCGGGGCCGGAGCAGCCTGATTCAGCGCGTCCAGTTCTTTTAGCAGCGCGTCCTCTTCAGTGGTGTTGATCCGGGCATACCCGGGAGTTGGGGTTCCGTCAGCCGCGAGAGTTACTTCTTGGCGCGGACCTTTATCTTTCTCGATTTCATCCAGCCTAGATTGGATTTCCGTGGCCCTGTCAGCAGGGGCGTTAAAAGGGTCGGAGGCTTCAACAACGTCGGAAGCCTGTGCGGGCTCCGCCATCGGGATCATGGTTTCAGGGCCAGAGGCAGAGATCGCCGCATTGATCCCGTCAAGACGTTGCTGCAACGCCTCACGCGCTGGGTCGTCGGGTGTCAGGGTTTCAAGCTGAGCTTTGACAGCACGAGCGACAATGGTGGCCTGCTCATAGGCAGGGGCAGGAGTGAGAGCTGCGTCGGCCACACGCTGAGCTTCAGCGGCTTTGCGGTCAAGGTTCGTCTGGACGTCCCCCTCAGCTTGTTCGCGGACGACAGCCGCCACGGCTGAAGCACCCGCGCCCTCAGCTTTGTCGGCAGCACTGAGCTGCGCCTGAACCGCCGGGTTCTGTTTAGCTTGCTTGCGTGCCTCATAAGCGTCCCAAGAAGCGAAGGGAGCGGACATGCCAGCACCGAGAAGTCCCCCGGCAACAGCGGCCGTCAAGGTTTCTTTGATGACCTCAGAGACGGGCTTGCCGGGTTCGACGGTGAGCTTGTCAATGATCCCGTTGATGCCCTCGTCAAGACCTTCTTCAGTTGCTTCTGACAAGGCTTCCTTGCCGAGCGACTTACCGAGGAAAACGAACATGCCTTCCCTCGCTGCCTGCGCAGCTTTGCTGACATTGGGCGCGGAGAGCTTTTCAGCACCGGTTGCACCGAAACCAGCGGTGATCGCCGCGGTAACAAGGCCGGATACAATAGCTCGGGCACGAGCGCCATCACGCGCGCGACGGCGTGCGGCTTCCACCGTTTCCGGGGTCTGCTGATCTGTTGGGATTCGGGACATCTCTTCCTTCAGGAAGTCGTCATAATACTGATTGAACGCCCCACCTGCGCTCTGCATGCCTGCGGCGAAGGAGGCGGCGGCAAGGCCACCAGCGGAAGACATCGCCACCTGACGGGCCACGAGCCTTGCCGCCGCGTCACCACCAGCCCTCAGAGTTGCAGCGCGGGCGAGAGCCCCAGCACCGAGGCGACCAGCGGTCGCAGCAGCAGCCGTGCGTCCAGCCACCGCAAGGCCAGCCCGGCCAAGCGCAACCACACCACGACCAGCGAGGCCCGCAGGAGCCGTCGCGAGGGAAGTAACGACCATGGAGGCAGCGTCAGCGGCCAGCGTGGCCCCACCGGCGGCTTGACTGGCAGAAGCGAGTTGACCACTAAGTTGACCAGCAGCTTCAGCGCGGAGAACAGTCTCTTCGTCTTTTGATCCGACAAGCCGCTTGAGGCCATAGTATCCACCAACGGTATCGCTGGCACCACGAAGAGCACCGAGCTTGAGCTGAGTGCCGAGATTGGAATACCACGAGCCGTTCTCCTTCTGCCACTTTTCCATGACGTCAGCGTCAGAGGCGTCAGGGTTGCCGTCACGAAGGTCCTTCTCGAATTCCCGGAACTTGTCAGAGCCCCAGACAGAGTCCTCGAAGGCGTCTTCCATGTTGGTGAGCTCGCCACGCAGGCGGGAACCCACATCTTCACGGAGGATTTTGCCCCTCATCAAAGCCTCGGCTTTTTGTTCTGTTGTCAGCGAAGTCTTGTTGACGGCCTCGCGATAGCGGGACGTGGATAGGGCAAGTGAAGGGCTGGCATAGAACTGCCCGTTGGCCACATGAAACTCACGGTCGTCGTTGGCGGTTTCCTCGACAGCGTCAAGGTCGTCGTCGTCAGAGTCAGATAATGCCCCACGAAGAGCGGTCAGCTCTTCTTGTTCAGGGATAGGCAGCGTGAGAAACCCACCCCCGCCAAAAATGGTCTTGGTTGCTTTGGTCTCAAGTTCACGTCGGCGAGAAGCAAGCTGGATACGGTCAGGAGCGTCGGTCTCCGCCTCGTCGTCAACCTCTTCAGTAGCCGCGATGAACCCGACACTCCCGCGTAGTTCGGCTTTCTTCTCTTTGCTGCGCTTCTTGAATTGCTGCCATCCTTCAGGAGAAAGATTGTCAGGGTCTTGAGCGGCCGTCTCGATAAAGTCCTGCTTCCACAGATCAAATGCCTGTGAACGCGATTTAGGGTCAGCAGTCTGGAAGCTGGATGAGGACTCTACATCGGTCCAACTCGGGAGGGCGTCAAAGGTCTTGGTAGCCATATTACGCCAACATGCCTAACGCTCGGCCTTTCGTCAAGAAGGCTTCGTCATGGACCTTTATTGTCTCCCTTACTCGGCGCGGGAGATCCCCCAGTCGCGGAAGGCATAATATACTTCGATCCTGCGTCAGGACTTCCGTCTTCCCCGGCAGCCCCAGTTTTCTGAAGGAGCGCCTTCAGTTCCCCAAGGAGAACTTTTTGTTTGTCTCGGTCAACCTCATTCTCCATCTCAGACTGGAGCACCCGAATACGGGCTGAGAGAATTTGATTGGAGGATACGCGCTGCTTGAGCAGCCCAATCTTTGATTTGGCGAGGTCGCCAAATTTACCGTCCTTCTCCCGCAGCTTCTCGACTTGGTCAGGAGCCATGCCGGAGTCGATGAGGTCCTTCTTGATAGACCGTTGGTTACGGTCGCGGGTCATCTTTTCCGTCAAGGTTGCCAGCATGGAGGGGACTTCAGTCGGTTTCGACTTCTGAGATTCACGAATCTTGTTAAGCTCGGCGGTGTAGGCAGGCATGAAGTCATCATCTTGTAAATCTTCAGCGTATTTCTGGGCCAATTTCTCAGCGCCTTCCAGACTACCGCGGGAGTCGAGGCGCTCTTCGCGTGAGACTTCACGGGCGGTGTTGCGCTCTTCCTCAGCCAGACGCTCCTTATTGGTGCGAGCTTCCGCATCCAGACGTTGCTGATCGGCGCGAGCTCCCCCGGCGATGTCAAGGTATGACCGGATGGATTGTGAGGCGAGGGCATTAGCGCCTCCGGGCTCAGCCATGAGCTTGCCGACTTCTTTGAAGTATCCCGGCTGGGTAGGGTCAAGCTGCGTCAGGCGAGGCATGACGGCTGCGGTGGCAGCCTCTTCATTCTTGCGCCGGGCCTCGGCGTCGCGGGCACGCTGGGCGTCTTCTTCCCGCAGACGAAGGGATTGTTCATCACTCGCCATGGCCATCGCGTTCTTGCGAACCTCCGAGGCGGCTTTGTAAAACTCAGGCACGACGACACCCGCCGCACGCGATGTGAGGTAGGTGGGTTGCGGGGTTGCGGGGTTGAGCCAGTCAGCGAGTGCCATAGTAGGGGGAGGTTATGCTGTTCGGGAAGGCATCGCACGCCCTTTCGCAAGGAGGCGATCACGCTTCACTTGCGTCTCTTTCTTCTTGTCTGCCACGAGTGGGGTAGTGCCGTCAGAAGCCGACTGAACCAGTCGGTTAGCTTCCTCATCGTCACCAACCTTAATGCGCCCCTCGTTGAGGGCGTTGGCCAGCTTCAGTCGCGGGGAGAGGGGGGTGGCCTTGGGGGGAGTAGTAGCGGCGGGGGGGGCCTTGGGGGGAGTAGTAGCGGCGGGGGTGGCCCCCACACTGAAAGATGACTGGGTGCGGTCAACGGCGGGGGTGGCCCCCACATTGGAGGATGACTGAACCAGTCGGTTAGCTTCCTCATCACTGCCCACTGTGATGCGCCCCTCGTTGAGGGCGTTGGCCAGCTTCAGTCGCGGGGAGGTGACCTCTGAAGGGGCTTTCTGCCCGGGAGGGACAACAGTTACGGCGGGCTTTGAAGTGCCACCAGCGGCGGGAGGGGGAGCACCAGCGGCGGGCTTTGAAGTGCCACCAGCGGCGGGAGGGGTAGTGCCAGTGGCGGGAGGGGGAGCACCAGCGGCGGGCTTTGAAGTGCCACCAGTGGCGGGAGGGGTAGTGCCAGTGGCGGGAGGGGTAGTGCCAGTGGCGGGAGGGGTCTCTTTCGGCAGGTCAGTGATATTGCCTGCCTCGTCCATGGTCTTGCCAGAAGACTTGGCGTCAGCATTATACTTTTGACGAGTGGACTCAAAAGTCCCAGCGGACTTGGCCGCAGAGATTTTAGCTTCGCGGGTCTGGCCCGTGAGGGCGGGCGTCTGAGAGCGCATCTGGTTGGCAAGAGCTTCGCGGGAGGCCACACGACCCTGAGCGAGCGAGGCCGTGTCAGCGGCGCTGCCGGTCATGCCGTAGGCTTTGCCCTCACCTTCGAGACCAGCGGCGAACTGGAGAGCCTTCTCATAGTTCTTCTCCTTCTTGGCTTGGCGAAGGCCCTTGCGCATGAGAGAGGCGCGGCCATTTGAAGAGGCAGACTCGCGAGCGACTTCGCGATCCATTCCAAGAGTAGTGCGGGATGCAGTGATAGCCATAATCAGTAGGAGGTGCGGAGTCCGGGAGACCCGTAGTTGAACGAAGGAATGACGCGAGCCTTACCGCGGAGGCGGCGAAGTTCGGCATTTAACAAGGTGTAAGCCTGATCGAAGTGGGCGACGGAGCTGTCAAGGTCTGACTGGTCCTCAAGGCGGAGGGCAATGAGTCCATGCTTCAGAGCGCCGATATTGTTCGGGATCACCATATCATCTTCGTTGACGAGATCGACATGACGGCGGCTGCAGAGGGCAGTAATGGTGCAGTTGGATGGAACAGCTCCGACCTTATAGCGGCGGTAGCTGGGGTCCGTTTCACCGGGTTCGTAGACACCGAGCTCAGTGGTGCCCGTGCGAAGGGAGCAGTATTTGCTCATCAGGGGTAACGTCAGACTTTCAATGCGGAGCACCGCAGAAGGAAAGTTATTGTCACCACTGGCGAGAGTGACGCGAAGGCCATCCTGCCCATCAGCGGAGTAGAGTCGTTTACCAGCGGCGTCGTAGCCACGCAGCACAGCCACCCCACCAATGCCAGCGTCTCCAGCGGTGACACGAAGGTAGACCGTAGCGGAAGCTGTCAGGTCAGTGTGGACGCAGGCATCCTCCATTTCCATAACTGACACCATCGTGCGGTCAAACTCATGGGAACCGGGACCGACTTCGTTGAACTCGTGGGCCAACGCATAGATACGCCGTGGGGCTTGGTTGGATACCCGCATACCCAGCAACGCAGAGGCTCGCCGTGGGAGGGTGATGTAACCATTCGGGGCGCTGAGATCGGCCTGAAACTCAGCCTTCGCCCACAGTCCGCTATCAATGAACCGCTGGAGCAGTTGGTTCATGAGGCGGAGAAACTTCTCGTCCATTGGGTTGCCAGCGTCCACATGCTCATAGAGCAGGTCACGGGCTTTGGCGACGGTCAAGCGGGCAGAGGACATGTTGACAAAGTATATGATTGACAGGCGGGCGTCAAACCTTTCGATACGCCATTAGTTCGATGATCCCCGGAGACTCGGAAACGTAGTAGCTATCAATCGGGCGGCTAATGAATCGAGTAGTTGTGGGGGCGCGGGACACCCTGACTCGTCTTGTGGAGAGGAGTGGGTTGGAAGAATAGGATAGCCCCCCCGGCATGTCATTTCCATATTCGTCAACATAAGGGGGAGTGCTAAACGCAGGTCCAAGAATGGAGTCTTCCTGCCTTAGTAGGAGGTCAAAGGCCCCCACGCCCTGACCTTTTTCAAAATCTACGGGGAGGTTGCGACGGGCAATGTCGTCAAGGTAGTCAGGAGAGTACCCCCTAACAGCTAGCCGGACCGTCACTGTGGTGTCTGTGCGATTCTGTGAAATCCACCCAAACATCTCACCGCTGTGAGGATACACATAGTAAGAATCCCTGTAGTGCATCCCAAGCCCAATACGCTCAGGAAGGTAACGCGCCCCGGTAGGAACAGGTTCTTTGGCTGGAGGGTCGCGGCTTAAATAGTCAGGGCTCAGTGGGGCGATACGGTGTCCACTGTATCTCAGGTTAAAATATCCGGGAAAGGTCTCAGAGTCGAGTAAGTCATCAGAATGAAGGTAGCGGTCTTTATCGCTATACTCCCCACTGGTGAGATTCCCCAATGTGGAGAAAACAAACCACCCCGTCTCAAGGGTCTCTACCCCCCCTCTTCTGAGGAGCTGGCCTCCGTCGGGAATGGGCGTCCCGCCCATCGTCTCTTTTGGGATATATGAAGGGTCCCACGACTTGAAATGAGTAATGTTAGCCCATAAAAAGTTGGTGAAGACAACGGGCTCCTTAACCATTTCCCGCCCGGGAACTCTGACAGAAACCATCTGACCGGTCTTATTATTCCACGACTCCACTCCCCGGCCAGTGTTGACGCGGAGACGCGATTTCCATTCCGCGATACGCTCAGCGGCGGCCTCGATGATTTCTCTGGCTTGGGTTGGGCTCATAGGGCTTCTCGAACAACGACGATAGGGAATCCGGGATGGGTGACGGTGCCTGCGTCAGCAGAATAGACACCTCCAACTTCCAACACCGCTTCGTCAATCATGGTGGAGACGACGCGGAAGATTTCATTGGCCTGAGCTTCTGGCCCGGCCTTGCCGTCAAGGAGTTCGCCAGAGGTCATTTGAGGAAGAGGAACTGTTCGGTGGAGGTTGACAAGCCACCCACAGACCCTGCACCAAGGACGCGGAACATCCCGAAGGCCGCGTCAATCTGCTGCTCGACCGTCGTCTTCACCGCCTGAAACTGCATGTCACCCCCAAGCCCACCATTCAAAATTTCAAGGAGGGAGGGCTGCTGGGGTTCAGGGGTTGGAGCCTCGTCAGGATCGGGGGTCATGGTTTGAAGATTGCAATTCGATTAAGGTCAGACACCAACAGGTCTCCGCTCTGCCACGTCAACCCGGTGGCGTCATTCAACGTCGTTTCTGAGCGTGTCAGAATAGAGTTGGTGGTGAAGTTAGGCTGACCTAATACAGCATGAGGTTGACTGCCGGTAGCTGGAGCCGTGTAAAAGATAAGCACGCGGCGATTGTTGGTGTCGCTGACGGCAAGTTGACCGACAGCATTCATAGACAGCCCGCTTGGGCCATTGCACCAGTTTCGAGTGGCTCCAGTGGAGCTAGAAGATAGGTCTGTCTGGAACAAGATAATATCCGGGGGCGTAGCCCCGGAAGTAGGGATGGACCCATAACCAAGGACTCGATTAAACGTCGCGTCCGCGATGTAGAGTTTGCCGTCTAATGGACTGACACATACTGCTGAAGGCTTCTTAAACCTCGGGACAACAACTTTATTTGTTGTCGAGAAGACAAAAGTGCGGGCCGCCGCGGGGTCGGTGCCAGTGGTCAAATTCGGCTGACCTAAGGCGAGGTTGGCGGGGGCATTACTGCCTGTGGGAAAACTGTTCCAAATGAGGACGCGGTAGTTACCCGGATCAGTAGCTATGATTTTCCCCGCTTGCGATCCAGAAGGAACTACAAAAATGTCAGTGATCCCGCGAAATTTAAGCCCGCTGACCCCAGCCGTCCCAGTGATGAAACTGGTCCCCTGCCCAAGCACCATATCTGCGGCTTGGTTGTTAGCGGTCGGGTTGTTCCAGATAAGGATGCGGTTGCGTCCGGTATCAGCCACTAAGAGCTTTTCACCATACCACGCCACCGCTTTTGGGAGCTGGAGGTTTGACGCCGTAATGCCGGTAACCATAGCAGACGTAAAGTTGGGTTGACCGATGACGAGATCAGCAGCCTGACCCGTGGCAAGGGCTGGGTAGCTGTTCCAAATAAGAACACGGTTGACGACCGTGTCAGCGATAGCGACCCTCCCGCTGGAACTGACGGCGGGGCGAGAGCCCAGCGAGGTGTAGAGCCCGGCTGCGGAAATCGAGTTTATATTGGCTGAAGCAGATGTCTGCCCAAGGATCAAAGAAGCCGAGTCGGAAGTTGAAATGCTGCCGGAATTGTAAGCGAATCCGAGAAGAGGCACCTCGAAAGGATTTTCGTCATGGTCGTTACTCGCAATGTTGAGCACCGCTTCGAGTGGTCCAACAGTAATACCCGGTGTCAACGTCACGTCAACGAAAGCACTCTGACCCGGATCAAGCCGGGTGACAACTGTCGTGCTGTCGGCAAGAACGACGTTGGTGACGAAGAACTTTGCCGCGTCAGTGCCTGTGAGAGTGGCCGCTAAGCCAGTGAGGTCAGCATTTCCGACGTTGCGAATCCAGAATCGTTTAGTGCGGGAAGTCCCCGTCAACATAGACCCGTAAGTAGAGACGCCGGTGTTGTCGATCAAGATGCTCCCTAAAGGGCTCTCTACCTGAATCTCATGCTCCGTGCCACCGGTGCCAGTGAGGTTGATGACGTAAGTCGGCTGGTTAGGGTCGCTGCTGGCGATCGTCAGCACAGCGGATTTTAAACCGGTTGTAGCCGGGGTGAACCCAATGGTCAAATTTGCAGTGCCTCCCGAAACTACGGAGGTGACGAGCGACCCAACCGAAAACTGCGCCGCGTCGGTGCCGGAGAGTGTTGCAGCCAATGAGTTTAGCGTCCCAACTCCGCGGTTGACGACCACGAAGGTCGCCTGCTTGAGAACTGTCGCTGCGGAGAACCCAAAATAATATGAATCACCCGGAGACAGGTCTACCCCAGAGGGCGAGTTCACGTCAATCAGGCCGACGGCGACACCCGTGGCGCTGAGGGTTAGGAGGTAAGGGTCTTCCGCTCCAGTGGGGTCATTGTTGTTGATCGACACGGACAGCGTCTTTGCCCCAGCTTCGGTGGGGGTGAAGCTGATGCTGAAGGTTCCTGAGGCCCCGGCTGCGATCGGGGCTTCGGGAGAACTAAGCAGAGTCCAAGGAGAAGGACTCGAAGAGTCAGAAATATCTACCACAGCAGTCAACGCTCCATTCCCGCTATTGAGGATATTGAACGAGAATGTGCTGACGGACCCAGTGTTGACGTTGCCCAAGGCAACAGTGCTGCCGCCAGAAGGCCGCGACACTCCGGCGTAGAGCACGTCAATTTCAGGCTGCACGGCCGTCCCAGTCAGCGTCACCAGATACGACGGGATATTGACGGCGTTGGACGTGATCGTCATACTCACACTGATGGCCCCGACCGCAGCCGTAGGACGCATTTTAACGAGGACGGTCTCATACCCTCCCGGGACTACGGATGTAGGTAGCGTCCCAACTACCGAGAAGTAGGACTGGTATCCACCCACAAATACGACGGCGATTCCCGACAGGCTGAGCAGCCCATCGTTGCGGATAATGATTGTCTTGAAGGTGTCCTCAGTTGTTTGGGCTTGGCCAAAGGCGATGACACCCGTTACAGCGGGCAGCGCCACATCATCAATGGTATTGACGAGTCCGTCAGGACCGGGTGTGGAGAGTGCGATTTCTGCCTGCGGCGGGCACATCACTACTGCAATGTTCGACTGCCTCACCACCACGGTGCTTCCAAACGTCCGAGTCACAGTCAACCTACTGTAGTAAGGCACGCCACGCGAAGCCCCTTCGACGAGCTTGGTGGTTAGCCCGAGGACGCTGAATTCTTTGAAACCCGGTAGGAAACCAGTTTTGAATGTGGGGTCTGAGGAGACGTCTAATTTCAAGGCTGTCGTAGCGGCCAAGTTTCCCCAGTTGAGTTGGAAAGATGTGGCAAAAGTGGTGCCTACAGTAAGATAAAGCTCAGGAGCTACACCTGCTTGTGAGGGGCAGTTGACGAGCATAACACGCTTGAGCCACCCGCCTTGGTGAGCTCGAAGGTCTACCTCGGCCACAATGCTTCCGGGCCAGCGAGTGTAGTTCGTGGCTGGGTATTCCTGCTGGAAATTGGCTGCAAAGAAGGTGATGTAGTCGTGCAGGCATTCCGGCACGTTGACGTCAAGCAGGGGGCTGTTGAAGGAGATGGACTTAGGCAGCAGTGGCGTTGGCTCAGGCAGGAGCGGGCTGGTGGTTTTAGTGCTGTTCCATGTTGAGTCTCCGCCAACTACAGGAAGCGCAGAAGTCCACTCTTCGATGATCGTCGCGAGGCACGGGCCGGAGTAGGCGTCTGCGACAAATCTAGGGGAGGTGACATACCCTGTGATCGCCGAGTAGATGTCATCAACGTAGACTGGTGTGATGTTGACGTAGTCTAGGACAGCAGGCCAAGCCCAGTTGGTGACGATTTGGAAAGTGCGGGTTGCCTTGCCGTTGATAGCGGAGCCAGCGAGGCCCGCAGCTTTCTTGGTGTTCTTGATCGACCACAAAGTGTTGATGGGCTGCAACTCCACGATAGACCCGTCAGACTGAATACCGGAGGGGATCGTCGTATTGGCGGGAACCTTAGCACGCCGGAAAGAAGTTGTGGCGTTGATCTCAGGGTCAAACTCCCTACCGACGATTTCAGAGTCAACATAACGAACTGCCACGGCGTCAAAAATCCCTGTAGCAAAAGCGGCTACAGCTGTGTATGCCGTAGCCGGGTGGCTAAAATTACTGACCCGGACACCCGGAGGTAGGTATGCGGCAGGGCACTCAATGTAATCGTTGATGACCAACAAAGTTCCTTGGGTGCTGAGCGCCGGTGCGCCCGCAATAGTGCCGATACTGAGGGATGCAATGACTTGGCGGACGCGCAGTTTCTCCCGAGTGACCGCTACCATGACAAAAGTTGACGCGAGCACTTCATCGTTGATGGGCCTCTCTTCGACCCCCGTTACAGACCACTCAAGCGGGTAGGCTAAGACTTCGATCGGGGGCATGTCATAAGTTGCCGTCACCGAAAAGTCAGACCGACGAACGATAAAAGTCTGGGTAAGCTGGGGCCAGTCAGGAGTGTCCGTCAGCTGCCAGTTGTAGCGATGCTGATTCTCCCGGTTGGCGGAGTAATACCACCGTTGCCATCCAGCGCCCCCTTCAGCGGTCACAAACACCAACTCATGGTGAGGGAACTTTGCAGTGTCCGGGTGGGGGTCTCCATAACTC
>Ga0181351_1000067_pt1 | contig 27827 bp, 27 predicted proteins | sample Su13VDMM15SD_FD_170485 | JGI IMG/M metagenome (GOLD analysis project Ga0181351, IMG submission 170485) | Freshwater viral communities from Lake Michigan, USA - Su13.VD.MM15.S.D | ecosystem: Environmental > Aquatic > Freshwater > Lake | place: USA: Michigan | collected 2013-07-16 | reverse complement strand
CGCTCTTTAACTGCATTGCAGTTAAACGATTTAAAAGAAAAAAATATACATTTTGATTTTCAGCAAAAAAATACCTTTGAATTTAATAGAGATAGAGATATGATAGACCTTTTACAAACTGACGAGCAATTTCGCGCTGGACAAGACGTACAAAACAGTTTAGTGTGGAATAGGGAGAACCTTGTTACTAGAACACAAAATAAAAAAATGAAGGTTGTAATACATACTATTGTACCCCGTTCGACTATAAATGGTTTTAGAGCAGGTTATGGTTTTAGCTATGAAATTTTTGAAAGTATGTAAAGTAATAATTTAACTTTTTTAATTTATGGATTTTAAAAAAATTAGGAATGGCAACCGTGATTTTTACTTACCTTAAAGAAGTGATGAAATCACGAACATCATTCCTAAAAAACAAAATAAAAAATCATTAAATAGACTTTTTATCTATTTAAGTATATATGAATAACAAAAAACAAACAGTTTTTAACAACCCAGATATTATTGAAGAAGACTGTTACGTTTTTTATGATTTATCTGGTTATCTTATTTATTTCAAAAGCTATGATGAAAATTTAGAAAAAACAAAGAGAATAGTATGGTTGAAGTCTGGTGGGTCGATGTTGAATGGAAAGCAATTTAAACTATTTTAAATTATTTTACTATTACTATTACAATCATAAGGAAGAATACAAATTTCTATTTTAGCTTCCTGTTCAGGAAATTTATTCCATTTTCCAATAACACGATTAATACAAAATTTTATTGTCCACAAAGTTAGCATTGTCATATGCTCATACAAAAGTGAATCATAATCAAAATCAATTACACTTATTTCTTTTTTTTCTAATTTTGTTTTTAATTGTAATTGCCTTTCTATGTTCCATTTAATTACTTCTTCTTCACAGCCATACAATATAAAAATGAAAGACGACACAACTTTCCAAATTACAGCAAGTTCATTTGCTTTTTTTGTACCATTTTCTGTCTCATCTTCACCCCACCAATCTTCTAAATTTTTATATTTACGAATTCTCTTTAACACCAATTTACGAAATCGAATTGAACAATCTTTTGTTACTAAATAAAGAACCTGTTTAATTTCATCTATAGATTTAGTCAAAAGAATAGATGAAATACAGTTAAAATCAAATTTGTTGTAAATAAGAGTTGGCATTGTAAGTAAGTCAGTATTTATTACCTGATTTTTGTTAAAAAAACAATTCAATTTTTTAACAATGCATTTTATAATGACAACTCATACAATAACATCATTGCTTGATTTTTAGGTACTTTGTTTTCATTGTAAGCTTCAATTACATATCTTTTTAAAGCATTCTTCACTTCAGGTGAATTGTTACCAGCTTTCCATTCACCTAACAGAATTTCATAATTTTTTTGAAATTCTTTATCACTTTCATCATCAATTTCGATGTCAAATTTGCAAATTTCGACAAGTTTTTTTATTAAACGTTTTTCACCTACATTCTGTAATTGATTGTACAAACGATTATTAAAACGATTTGCTAATATATCATAAATGATATTTTTTACTTCATTGCTAATATGTAAAGGTTTTAAACGTGGATTTGTCAAATCATTTAAAGCATACTTGACACATAAAATATTATTTGCTAGTTTCTTCAAATCAATATAAAACTTGTATTTATAAAATCGGTGTGTCCGGCCTGTATTAACTTCTCCCATATGAGTATTTAAAGAAAAACCACGCCCATAAATAGGCCGTTTTCGTAAATTATATCTTCCTGTAAATGCCTGTCTGGCAGGACTTTCAAAATTTCTTACCTCTTCTTCTCGTTTTGCTCTATCTTTTTGTCTTATTGCTTGCTCTGTAATTCTCCTTGCTTCTTCTTCAGCTTCTTCTTTTTGAATTAAAAAACGTATTTCTTCAAAATTATCCATTCTTTTTTTCCCACTTCTTGTCGTTGTTCCTTTACGTTTTATTCCAGTTATTGCTTCCACATCTATAGAAATGTCTTTTTTTCTTTTAAAGACAGCAGGTTGAAGCTCATTGGGCGGTAAATTGTAGGTATAAGCTCCTGTTGCATTGTCACTTGCATTTACCCTCTCAACCATTGGGTCTGGTATATTTACATAAGGTTCTGTATCCATTTCTTCTCCCTCACTTGCATCAAAATAATTATCATTATCACTTGCAGTTTCCTCTTCAAAATCTAAAGTAATTGGATTATTAGTAGTATTATCGGGTAAAGGTGGTGGATATAATGGTTTAGGGGGCTTTATATAGTCACTCGTTGAATTGTTATTGATACTACTTAAAGGTGTAGTTGCAACTTCTTCTGTTTCTGTTTCTGTATTTTTATTGGACACAAAAACATTTCTTGTTCCTGCATCCTGACTAGAACTTCTTGCTATATTATTAAATCTTTTACGAACATACGTAATAAAATCTTCTTTGTTGCCTTTATTACCCTTTTTAAAATCTTGAATTAAAGAAGTAAAATATTGATTCATAAAAAGCAATTCATCAATGGTAAGAGATTTTACTATATATTCTGCAATATCATCGTTTGCAAAAGAAAGAAGTAAGCGAAATGCTTGATATTGTATTTGTTGAAAATTACTTTGTTGTTGTTGGTTTTCTTCGCCTAATGTATATCCTAAATCACGGTCAATTGTTACTTTAAGTAAATTATTATACCGGTCTAGTTGAGCATTTCTCCACGTTACTACATTTATTTTTCCTAAATGTCCAATGTTTTTTTTGGCTGTTATTTGATTTAACAAATTGTCATTTAAAAGGTCTTGCGTTTTAATATACTTGGGTTCATCTAAACGAGTAAATGTTGCCATATTAATAAATTATACTGACAAAAAAATATATATATTTTATAAAATTGATTCACTTTTTTTTCTTTATTTTAATCTTAATGGGGTTTTATAGTAATCTTGATATTGAACAAAATTGTGAACTCTTTTTAGCTAAACAAATGTATCCTCAAGTTTCTTTTAAAGCTGAAAATTGTAATATTTACTATAATGATTTAAATACCAATGAGTGGGAACTTCTTGCAACTTTTATTAATGGAGATTGGGTATTTCCAAATTTATTACTAAAAATTGATGAAATGATACTCCGTTATGAAGCTATCCAAGAAGATATTATTGAAGAAATAGACGTAGATGCAATGGTTGATGCTCATAATGAAATTACTTGGGAGATGGAACACGGAAAATAACCAAAAATATTCTTATCTTGTATCGTGTAAAATGACTAAAAAAAGATTTTTCTTTTTTTTGTTTATCTAACTTTTTTAGGAATGGCAAACGTGATTTTTGATTGTCTTAAAGGAAGGTATAAATCACGAGAACCATTCCTAAAAACAAAATTACATAAAGTAACGTAAAAGTATGTCGTCGTTTTTTTTGGTGTTTTCATCAAATTGATTTATAAAACTATTAATAGGTTTATAAAGTTTTTTTCCTTTCATAAAATGTAATAATGCAATACAATACCAACCACAATTTGAAGATTTTAAATCTTGAATAATTTGATTATTAAAACCTAAATGCCCTTTTCTTTTTTTACAAAAAGATACAATTTCAACAGAAGGCGCAGCCCCAAAAGAATCCATAAAAAACATTCCTTCTACACGTACAAGTAATACTGTCCAATGTGTTCCATTTCCATCTTTTGAAGATTGTAAATTAATAATATAATTTCCTATTTCACAATAACTAGGTAAGTTATCTTTCATAAAAACTCCTTGTAATGGAATATGTAGATTATTGCATATTTCTATAAGTTGAAAATTGGTAAGCATTATATATTATGTAAGGAAACAAACTTGTCCTCCAATCATTATTCCATCTCCTATAAATTGGTTTGGTCTTCTTACTCTGCCTGTTTGACGAGTTTGTAGTGTATTCAAAGGTCTAGGAACAGGATTTGCCTGTTGTTGAGTTTGTCTTACAGCTTGTTCAACACCACGTTGAGCCGCAGCTTCAAATTGTCCTTCAGCAGTTCTTTGTTGTCTTGCAGCTTGTCGGTTAGTTTCACGTCTGTTTGTTCCTTCTACAAATTCACGTATTCCTAAATTATTATAATAATCAGTTTTTAATAATAATGCTTTGTTTGTACTAGGAACAATAACATTTTCTTTACTCACTGGCATAAAATCACTTGCAAAAAACATCATAGGTTGTTTTCCACTAACACCAACAACACGATTTTCACCATCAGTAGCTAAAGCTAAAGTTAAATCATTGTTTTTTGTTATTCTTTGATTTGGTTTTTTATAAGGGCTTATCAAATATCTAACTTTAGGTCGGTATATACCATCACCTAATGGAAATGTTGCTTGATTTGTTATAACTCTTGAAATAACATAAATTTCAGGTGTAAAAGTAGCAATAAATAGTTTTTCGTTTTGTGGATTTTCTTTTACTAAACGACGTAATTTAGAATAAAGTGTTGTCATTTTAACACGCACTAAATCACCTTTTTTATATTCTTTGGCATCTTTGTAACGATTTAATGAACGTTGAGCTTCTTTTAAAAGGTTTTCACGTGCTAAACGAACAGATTTTAATTTTTTTTCATCTTGGTATTCTTCAAATGTTCGTTTTAATCCTTCGTGCCATACATCAATAGGTCTTTTTTTAGTTGTTCCATTTTTTGTATTGTTTTTATTTGTTATAACATCTGGCAAATATTTTATCCAATTTGGAGCTTTAACTTCAGTTGGTTTATTAATAACAACATTACGATTCATTGCATCACGTAACATTTTACGTATTTGAGCATTTAAATTCTCTACTAATCCATTACTTTGAGGTGAATAAGATTTAGTATAAATTATTTGAATATTACCATTACTACCTAGTGGATAACCTTGATTTATTTGACGTGCCATTGATACACCAAACTCTTTTCCACCATCAGCTTGTATAACAAGTGGTCTTGTATTTGTTTCTTCAAATACTTTTAATAGTGTAGTAGCTACTTCATTTGCACTTTTATTTTTTAAAGGTCTTGCCCAACAATACCGACTTGCAAAATCAATAATAGACAATATATAAACGTAAGGAAAATTAGCACCTTCTACAGCAACTTTACTTCCATCACTTTCTTTTTTATATTTTAAATACTGTGACATTTCAATTAAATCTATAGCCCATCGCATATTAGGAAAAGGTGCATCTACAATAGGACGATTTACAACTTTTTGTAAAGGTCTTGTCATTTGATAGAAAGGTTGTTTTTTCAAAAATAATTCCACTTCATCACGACTTATATTTAAGTATTGTTGAGTAATTTTATTATACAAATTTTGTATTCCACTACCTAAACCGGTTGTCTTGTCATTGTAGTATTTCTTTATTATATCATCTCTTTCATTAGGATATACTACAATAAGTGTAACATCATCATTTTTATAAACAATTTTATCATCTTGAAAAACAAAATCTTGAAATTTTTTAATAAAACGTTCTCGTTGTTGTTGTGCAGTAACAGTTATTGTTTCATTGTCTTCATTTTTAAAAGTATATTTACGAAATACAGGAAGTTTTTTAGATTGTAAATATTGTTTTACTTTTTCTAATCCAGCCAATGTTTGAAATTCTTTATAATTATTTAGCGTAACTAATAATTGACTTTCTGGTATATCGTTTTCTTCTTCCATAAATTATATATTCTTAATCTATACAGACAAAATAATGGACAACATTATAGAAAACGCTTTACCTATTTGGACAATTTTAAACATTACAAAAGAGGAATACTTTAAACAGTATGTACCTGAAGTGAAAGAAGAATCTAAAACTTTAATCTCTAAATAAACTATATATGGTTTATCGTTTTCGTTTTTTTGTTCATAATGATATTTATTTTATGGGTCAATTAGAATGTGCAAGATGTATTGCAATATCAAAAAATGGTAATGAATGTCGCCGTAAAGTATGTATTGGTATGCCTTATTGTTGGCAACATTTATTATCAGTAAAACATTTAAAAATTAAACCATCAACTGTAGAAGATGCTGGCAAAGGTTTGTTTGCAATAAATCCACAACAACGTCAAAATGCTATTGTTTTTCAAACCAATGCTGAAATTTGTAATTATTATGGTGAATTTATTGATTTAGATACATTAGAAAACCGTTATGGAGATTATACTGCACCATATACTATTCAAGTCAAGAAAAATGAACGATATGAAGATGCTGCATTACATCGTGGTATTGGTTCTCTTGCTAATCATAGTTTAAACAATGCAAATGTTTCCTTTCATATTAAACGTGTAGCAGGTAGAAATCATCACGTTGTATTAAAAGCTTTACGTCCAATACGTAATGGTGAAGAAATTTTTATCAATTATGGAAATGAATACTTGTTTTACGAACCAACAACCAATTCTACTCGTTAATCTTGTATTCTTGGTGCTAAATGAAATGTCATTGTTGCCATTTCATTTAAGTTCATTGTTCAGGCGTGCTCTAAGATAAGGCGTGCTTCAAGACAAAAACGTTATCTTTTAACCCTAACCCTTTATTTGAAACGGCTACCTGACGGTATGACATCACGGTATGACTATTGCTGCTCTACTATGTGCAGCCTATTCTATAAAAAGTAGTAACAACAATGACAGAAATTGAAAAAAAGAAAAGTCTTTTACGTCAATTAAATTTTGAACGTAGAATACTGGAATGTTCTAATGAAAAAGAAGATGTTAAAAAGGCTATAGATGAATGGGACTTTTTGGAAAAGGTAGATTATATAGAATGTGTGGGCTTTTGTATATGTTCAAGAAAACTTAAATATGTAAATTTCTATTACAACATTATTAATTCTAATGTTATACAAATGGGGGGAACTTGTAAAAAAGTTTTTGACAAAAATAATGAGAAAGAGAAAAAGGAAAGAAAGAAAAGTTTAAAACAAAGGGCAGCAATGAAATCGGCGCAAGAAGCTCACAAAACATTTTTAGAACAAGAATGTGTTTTTACAATACAAGATTACATTGCTTTTGTAAAAACGTTTATTGAAAAACAAGGTTATTTATTAGTAGTAAAAGAAGCAATTGATGAATGTAATGGTTTGTTAAACACTGATTTTGCAGATATTATTGAACAATTAGATGATATAGAAATGAGTAAAACCCAACGTGAAGCTGTAGATCAAGAAATCAAAAGATATGTTGGCAGGAAATGCTTTTATATTTTTGATGAAAAAAAAAGAGATTATTTACGTATTTTTTTGGATTTGTTCAAACAAAAAGGTATCCAATTACCAGAAATAACGAATTACTTTTACAAAGAAGACGAATTAACAAATTACTTTAACGAAGAAATTACAGAATCTCAAATTCACATTTTTAGATGTTTTTTAGCTTTATGGTATCCAATTGCTTCTGTTGATAACACGTTTGTAAAATCGTTAATCTGCCGCAACAAGCACATTAAAGAAAAGAAGATAGAGAACGAACATTTTAAAGAGATAATGCGCAACAAGAACATTAAAGAAAAGAACAAACTTTTAAAAGAAAAAAGACTAGTTCAAGATGCAAGTGTTGATGACTTAACAGCTCAAGTTGCAACAATGCAATTCTCTCCTCAAGCTCAAGCTTGTCGTGATAATTACCCATTCCGTCGTCGTCGCGAACCCCGTGCCCGCGACCCATTAAAATTTGAATACGATAAACGTTAATCTTTTTTTGCATATTGCAATGCTGTTATAACAGAATGTCCCATATTAGATGCTGTTTCTTCCATTTGTTGTAATGCAGGAGTATTTTTATACATTTCAGTCAAATAAATATGTCTTAAAATATCAATACTTATTTGTTTTGGAAAAAAGATTTTATTAAGTGTTTTTGTCATTTGTGATGAACTTAAAGGTTTCATTACTTTGCTAAACAAAAAATAGTCTGTAGGATTAATATTTATCCATTTCTTAATGTAACCATTAAGGAGTTTTGGAACAACAATAACTTTTAAACCTTTTTGTTGTGATGTTTTATAAACATTAAAATAAAACTTTCCTTTATAATAATAATTGTCAGTTTCTTTATTGTAATTACGTATTTTCATTAAAGAATAATCAAGTAATCTTCTTGGTTCAATACCACCAAAACCTGTTAAACAAGCTAATAAAAAATATTGTATAAAAATAGGATAATGGTTTTCATCAATAACTTTTAAACGAAATAATGTTTTTACTTTATCTAAATGTTTGTCATAAATAACTTTAATTTCATTAGAAGACAACCAATTGTCTTGTTCTTTTGATGTTTTTTGTTGTGTCTTATATTGATTATTTACAATTTTACATTTGTTTAACATATGAGTTTGAAATTCTTTATCTTTAGTTAATAAATATAATGCACTTAAAATAGTTTTTTGTGAATTCACAGGTTTATCTTTTATAGATTGTAAAATGTTATTTTTATTTTTGTCAAACCAGTCTATTTTTGGTTCTTCTTCACTTTTTCCTAAAGTTTTATATAAATTGCTTAATAAACTAACATAAGTTTTACGGGTTTTTTCATTGCTATCCGGGCGATTTTCTTGAAAATAAGAAATTAATAGACTTCTCATTATATATATAATAAAACAAGAAAAAAGAAAAGAGAAAAACGATATTTTTTTTCTATAAAAAATATCTTTGAAATATATAAGAATGAAGACCATTATTATAAATAGTTCCAATTATGTTAGTGGAACTAACAACACATATCGTTATACTTTTCCACAACCTACAACATTTCAAGATGGTAATAAAATAGGGTATTCGCAAGCTTCTATTTATAATTCAACTTTTAATATTACTTCTGCAAGAGGAAATAATACATTTAGCATTATTTGGAATGACAATACAACATCTATTACATATAACGCAACCATTAGTGACGGTTACTACTCTGTAAGTGATTTAAATTTCTTTTTGCAAAGTTTTTGTATTACAAATTACTTGTATGTAACTGATGCAAATGGTGACAATGTCTATTTTTTAGAACTTACTGTCAATGCTCCTAGATATTCAGTTCAATTAAATTCATATGCTTTACCAACTTCTGCAACAGCTACAACTTTAGGATATACAATACCTTCGTCAGCAACTTGGGCGTTTCCATCAACAGCTAAAACTCCACAAATTGTTATCTCAAGTAGTTTAGGAAATATTATTGGTTTTGCTGCTGCTACTTATCCATCTTCTGTTTTATCTACTACTCAATCATTTCTTTCTACTAAAAGTCCAGTTGTTAGTCCTGTTGATAGTTACATTTTTACTTGTAACTTAATTAATTCACCTTATTCCATACCTAATAATGTTTTCTTTTCATTACCTTTAACTGCTGCTCTTGGAGAACTTGTTGTGCAAACTCCTGCACAAATTGTTTTTAATAATATTGCACCTAATCAATATACAACTATTGAAATAAAATTGTTTGACCAATTGTTTAATACTTTAATTTTGAATGATTATGCATTAGTCTTAACATTAGTTATTGTTGAAAAGGATGAAGTCTAAACTTTTTTCTCTTTGTAAATTATAGAAATGAAAAATGAAATTTACCGCCGTCAAAATTTAGTCAAAGGAATAAGAACATCACAAATCAAAACTGGTGGGGCTATTCCTCCTTTATTAAATCACGTTTTAAAAGAACCTGTTACACAAGGTGGCTTTTTAGGTGCAAACACTCCAGTTGGTATTATTTCAAAATCTATAACGGCAAAACCTCCTGCTCAAAGTACAATAACATCAGGTGGAGAATTGTTAAACTCTATTGCTTTTCATAAACCAATGAGAAAAGGTGAAAAGAAAGTTAAAGACAACATCAAGTTTTTATTTTAAAAACGGCTCTGTCAAATGTAAAAACGGCTCTATCAAATGTAAAACAGGCTCTACAAAAAGTAAAATAGGCTCTACAAAAAGTAAAATAGGCTCTATCAAATGTAAAATAAGCTCTACAAAATGTAAAATAAGAAGCAAAAAACGACGACAGTTTCGTTTTGTCTATCTTTATCATACTTAATTCATTTGTTTTCTACAATAAAACAAATCAATTGTCGCAACAATGACCGGAAAAGGAAAAGGAAAGAAAGTAGCAGATGTTGCATTAGATGAAAATGCTTTAAAAAAAACAAAATCAAATGGAACAGCATATAAACCAGAACTTAAAGTACTCATACAAACTATGGTATCTAACTTGAAAGCTATGAAGATTGAAGATAGTTTAACAGAAGAAGTCAAAAACAGTTCTTTATATTTAAACAACTCTATTTTTCAAAACAATTTTGATAATATCATTCAAATCTGCGAAGAATTTATGTCAAAACATTATAGCGATTTAGATGACAAACGCACAAAATTTGCTCAATTTTACAACTATGACATTCAAAGTTTAGATTTAATTGTAAAAGATGACCGTTCTTTAGAAATCACACGTGATAAAGTTTTAAAATATCACGCAGATACATCTAAAAAGTTAAAAGAAAGAAAAGAATTTTTAGAAACACAAAAACTTCTTATTGAACAACAAATGACTTTATTAGAATGGAGTTTAAAGCACGTAGAAATAGAAATGCTTGAAAACAACCCAACGTATGAAATTTATGATATGATTAAAAAGAAAGCAATTGAAATTAAAGGAACAGATACTGCTTCTTTAGGTTCATTGTATTTTTTATTAAATCACGACGAAGCACCTAAATTAATAGCTAAAAACAATAGTCCTCCACAAAAAGGTTCTTCCTCTTCTATTTTTCAAGGAACGCCTGAATAGAATACTTACAATTTTAAATCTAAATGCCGTTTGATTTCACGTTCGTTTAATTCAGTTTTATCACATATCGTATTAAATTCATTAAAAACTTCTAATAAATAATCTTTTCCATTCATACATCTTTGTTCTTTTTCTATATTCATTTCTTTACTAATTTTGTAAGACAACTTATTAAATTCGTGACTACAAATGATGTATGTATGTATTTTTTCATTGATTTTAATAAACAATTGAATTGAACCTAAAACTCCACAAGTTAATGATAATGTTGCATTTAATAATGAAATGTAATTTTGTTCTAAAAATGGTTGTAAAGAAAGTGCAAACAATGAATTTAAACCTGACAAAATTAATATAGGAATTTGAAATTTCTTATTTACTTTGTTATATTCTACATACTTCAAACGGTTGTATTCGGCTAGTACATTACACTCACAATGAAGTTTTCGTAAGTAAATTTCTTCACTTTCTGTCCAAATCATTTATACTTTATGTGAAGCTTTAATTTTGTAATATGCTTTGTTACGATTTTCAACATATTGACAATATTTGCATTGACTTGATGATTGTGGGTCATTATTGTTTAAACATTCATTCACTTTTTCTAATGTTTCTTCAATCCAATCTAAATTACTTTCATATTCAATAACTTTAACATCAAACTTTAACAAATTGTTAAATTCAATGGTATCTGGAGGTCTTTTTAAAGCATTACAATACACAAAATATCCTTTATTAGATACTTCAAAACCATTATTTTGTAATAGATATTGATAAAAACCTATTTGATTTTTATATGATTGTTTCCATTCTTCATTTAATGTAATTTCTTTATCACTACTTGTTGCTTTGTAATCAACAACATATAATTGTTCCGTTTTACAATCTTGCCAAATATCATCTACTGCACCAAATAATAAAAATTGATATTTTGGATGTAAATATTGCACACCAACAAAGTTTTCACGCCATTCTGTCATCTTTTCGTGAAGAAAAGGGATTGCATTAATATGATTATCAATCATAAAAGGATGTGGTCGTTGTTCTAATCTACATTTGTCAAAATCTTCTTTTAAAAGAATATCTACTGCATTGTTTAATGTAAATGGATACCCTGCAGGTTTATGAATTCCTAATTTCACACTTAAATAAAAACATTTAGGACAATCTAAAAACAATTGTATCTTTGTTCGTGATAATTTAATTTGTTGTTTTTCCATTTTAAAACAAGACTAATTTTATGTTCTCTTCTGTTATATATACTTTCCTGTAAAAGTATTTAGTTTGGTTTTTTAGGAATGGTTACCGTGATTTATACCTTCCTTTAAGACAATCAAAAATCACGTATAGCATTCCTAAAAAAGTTAGATAATGTGTTGTTTGTGTTGTTTTCTTTTTAAAGTTACAGCACAAATGGTCTTTAGCCGTTACGTTTTTGTAAAAAAACAACAAAAAGGACAAAAAGAAGTCTTTTGGGGGATTTAAAATACTTGTATAGAATATATGGCAACTTACTCACCACCAAGTGAAAATTTAAGCACATTCAATCCTTATTTCTTTCAAGCAACAAATGCAACATCGGGAGTATCAACAAGTTACTTAAACTCACACTACATCAAATATCCTACAACACAAAGTGGAACAATAAATGTAGCAGGAAACTTTAATATTACAAAGAATAACACGAATCAATTTTTTGGATATGAAAGTGGAACCCTTCTTACATCAGGGACAGAAAATTCTGCCTTTGGATATAATGCATTAAAAAGCGTTACAAGTGGCTTACAAAATACCGTTTTTGGTAAAGGAGCTGGAATAGCAGTCACAACAGGTAGTTCTAATGTTCTTCTTGGTTTTGAAACAGCGAATGCAATAACAACTGGTGGTTCTAATACTGCTATTGGTTACGATGCTTTGTCTCTTGTAACGACTACAAACAATAATACTGCTGTTGGAAGAAACGCTTTGCTAGTAACGACTGGTTCTACTAATACAGCAATAGGAGATAGTGCTGGCGATACGAATACGAGTGGGTCAAGCAATACATATCTTGGATATAATGCTGATGCAAACGCTGGGGCTTATTCAACTTCTACCGCTCTTGGAGCGGGGGCGACAATCACGGCAAGTAATCAAATTATGTTGGGGACTGCGAGTGAAACTATAACTTTTCCAGGTGTTATAAAAACGAGTTTAAATAGCACAAATCAAATTTTGGGTTTTAATTCAATAACTTTGGGGTCAAACAATACGGGTTATGGCTATCAAGTTTTTACAGCATTAACAGCAACGGGTATTGAGAATACCGCCTTTGGTTCTAATGCTCTTAAAGCATTAACAACGGGCGATAGTAATACAGCAATCGGTCACGAAACTCTTACTGAAATAACTACTGCTTCAAATTCTACGGCAGTTGGCTACCAAGCAGCAAAGTTTGCTACTGGTGGTAATAATGTAGCATTAGGATATAAAGCATTAACTGGTTTAACTGGAACAAATACGGGAACGGTTAACACGGCTATTGGTGTTGAAACATTAGTTAATATAACAACGGGTAGTAACAATACGGCGGTAGGTTATCAAGCAGCAAATATTATAACAACTGGTAGTAGCAATACAATAATTGGTTCGTTGGCAGGAGCAGCATTCACAACCGCAAATTCAATCTGTGCTTTTGGTTTTGAGTGTCTTAAAGTTGCCACAGGTGGAGAAAATGTTGGTTTTGGAAGAGGTGCATTAATTTCTAATATAGGCGGTTTAAGAAATACTGCAATAGGTCATAATGCAGGCGACACCAATATAACGGGTTCAAGTAATACTTATGTGGGTTATAATACCGACGCAGACGCCAGTAATTATTCAACTTCAACTGCACTGGGGGCGGGGGCGACAATTACGGCATCCAATCAAATTATGATGGGAACAAGTAGTCAAACAGTAACAATTCCAAGAATTACTCGTTTTGTGGATAGTCCTACAATTTTGAGAAAAGCGGATGGGACACAGACATATACGGCTTCAACAGGGCAAGTAATTCAGTTTCAAACTTCAACTTATGCTGGTAGTTATACTGGTATTACCTACTCTGCTGGAACTTTTACAAATTCTAATTCTTATACTGTTACAGTTCAAGTAAATGCAACAATTTATTTTAATACAGCATCCGGATATAACAGTCAAATAGTGTCATCTACATACGGTAATGTAACACAAGTAGATGCTAACGCAAATGTTGGTTCTCTTACCGCGAGTTTTCCAGTTCCATCTGGGGGGACTTTTTATATAACACGAGCCGCAAACAGTTCTTCTGTTGTTAATGCAAACAATACTTATATCTCAATACTGGTTCTGTAAAAATTAGTTCATAACCACAAAATTAAAATCTTTACTTATTATATAATGGACGCATCGTTGAATGAAGTTGTAGAAAACCCTATATTAGTTGCCCCCGTTTCCATTGACGACTCTACCACCAAAATTTTAAACACTCCTTTGGAAAAAACCATACAAGTATTAGGATTTAGAGTATCCGTTATTTCAGTTCAGTTAGGACATTCAGCAAGATTAGCAATAAATTTAAACTGTCTTCACGGTGAGAAACCTTTTATTGATTACAAAGAAATTGTAATTGAAGGTGAAGAATATTTTAATTGGGGTAATGATGATAAATACATTATTGATTTAGTGTCATCAAAATTATTATAAATATCTTTCAATATTATAAATGAGAGGTGGAAAAATTAGTATAGGTGAATTAAAAACCTTAATTAAAAACTCTTATGATACATCATTACAAGATACAAATGATTATGAAATTGATAAAGAATTATCAGGACAACGTGCAAAGGTATATAAGAAAAAAGGAACAAATGAAGCTGTTATAGTGCATCGGGGAACAAAAGGTTTAATTGATGTAGCTAATGATGTTAAATTGGCTTTAGGTATGGATATTTCAAAATCAAAACGTGTTCAATATGCTAAAAACATACAGCAAAAGGCAGAACAAAAATATGGTTCTCAAAATGTTTCTACGGTAGGCCATTCTTTAGGAAGTCAAATTGGTTCTCAAGTAGGACAAAACAGTAAAGAAATTATTAATTTGAATAAAGCAGTTGTTCCACAAGATTTAGGGAAATCTATTTCTAATAAGGAAATTAATATAAGAAGTCAAGGAGATGTAATAAGTTCTTTGTTGCCTTTTACAAAAAACAAAGGAAAAGTAATAACAATTAACAATACAACAAGAAATCCTTTAACAGAACATTCAACAAATATTTTAGATAGATTAGATGAGAAAACAATAGTAGGTAATGGAATGGTTATGATTGGTGGAATTTCACACAAATTTTAATCTGTCTTTATAGTATAAATGGACGCTACTACGTTAGACAATTCGCTTTTTCCACAAGAAAATCTTTTTGATTTTCAAAACAGACAATTTGTGTATCTACCTGACCAAAATAACGGCTCCTATCCGTCGGGCCAGGTGACTTTTGATTTGGCCTCGTTGTCCAACTCGGGAAAGTACGTAGATTGGGGCAGTAGTTTCCTTTCTATTCCTATCGTAATGAATTTAAACTCTAGTTCAGGTAGTTTTATTGCAGATACAGAAAATGTTTTTGCAATGAGTCTAAAAAACGGCGTTCATCAGCTTATTAATTCAATACAATGCGAGATTACAAATAATAGTGTTGTAAATTTGACTAATTTTAGTAATTTGGATATTAATTATAAATTATTAACATCAATGAGTACAGATGATGTTGCAAATTTAGCTCCTTCAATCTTGTTTGGTAAAGACAGTGCAGAGAGTTTTTCTTATTCAGGTGGTAGCACGGCTGCAACATCGCTAGGCGAAATTAATAACAATATAAAGTCTGTTCTTTTTTCACCTTCTGGAGGTTGGGGTGCAACTGAATTTGCTGTGAATCAAGGACGTATTCAAAGAATGAAATATACCTCTTTTGACCCTGCTGCTACTCAAGTTGCCAAATATACAGATACAGACAAAGTCAAAACTACTTTTAAAAACTATGCAACCTATTCTACTACAAATATTACATATTACATTTTGGCTACAATTCCATTGCGTATTCTTCACGATATTTTCCGTAAGCTACAACTTACTAAGGGTATGTATATGAGACTTTTATTAAATACAAATACAAATGTAGAAATTCAGGAAACAAGAACTGCAGGAACGGGTGTTGTTACAGCTTATACTTTAACAAAATGTCCTGCAAGTGTAACTCCTTTTATTATTAGCCCAGCCAGTGGAACTGCAACAACTGGAAATTCAAGTAGCACTGGTTTTGTTAATGGAACAACTACCAAGACAATTGCAACAATTAATATTGGAAGTGTTACTACAGGGGCTGGTACTACTTTAAGTCACTCAATTACTCAATGTCGTCTGTATGGTTGTGTGTATGAAATGACACCTTTAATGGAACAAAAATATCTTTCTGTTTTACCTCAAAAGAAAATTCTTTACAATGATATTCTTTCTTTTCAAGTGCTTAATACTGCAACCAATTCACAATTTTCTCAAATTCTTACAAATGGAATTAGTCGTGCAAGGTATCTATTAATAGTCCCTCAACACGCAGCAGCAACTCACGGTTCAACCAATCCAAGTGATACAACCCTTGCAGCTAGTAGTATTATTAGTGGAACTCCTATGTCTTCTCCTTATACTAGTTCTCCAGCAACTTGCCTGCCATATTCATCTATTACAAATTTTAACGTTTTGGAGAGCGGGGTAGCCCATTATCAAACAAACATCAATTACAAATTTGAAAATTGGCTTGAAGAAATAAGAGGTTCAAATTCTTTGCAAGGAGGTCTTCAATTAGGTCTTTCTTCAGGGATATTGTCACAACAAGATTATGAGAATGGTTATGGTTTTATTTATGTGGATTTGTCACGCAAACAGTCACAAGCCAGTGATGATGTTGCCCGTTCTATTCAAATTGTAGGAACTAATAGTTCTAAAGCATCAGTAGATTTATACTGCATTATTGGTTACGAAAGAGAGATAACTGTAAATACTGCAAATGGTTCATTGGTTATTTAAGCTCTAAAAAAACAACAACAAATAATTTAGGTATTCTCTCCGTGATTTCATCACTCCTTTAAGACAATCAAAAATCACGTATAGCATTCCTGATTTTTTCTAGAGCCGCAAATACAGAATTTTATTATATTTAGCTAGTATATAATAAAATGAATTCACAAGAAATGTTCCCTATCAAGTTGTTCTTAACAACAACACAATATAGAAAAATGAAACAAGGAAAAGGTTTTCAATTGACTGCTTCACAAATTCAGTCAGGAGTTAGTAACAGTGCAAAACACGAAGTAGAAATAATTTTAGACAAGACCCATTACAAGAAATTATTACGAAGTTCAGCATCTGGTAAAGGGTTTCGTTTTACTCAAAAAGTTTTACAGGGACAGGGTTTAGCAGATACTTTTAAAAATCTTGGAAACAAAATAGCAAGTGGTGCAAAGAGCGTAGGTAACAAAATAGCAAGTGGAGCAAAGACTGCAGGAAAATCATTTGTTAAGTATGTTCCCAAGAATACCGCCAAAAAGATAGCCAAAGCGGGTTTAAATGCTGTAGCAAAACAGTACGACCTTGACCCTTCCTTAACTGATTTAGCATCACAGGGTGTTGATGCAGGAGTTGATGCAGGATATGCTACTCAAGGTAAAGGATTAGTTAAATTTAAAAAAGGTTCAGCAGAAGCCAAAGCACATATGGCAAAGTTACGGGCAATGCGTGGAGGTAAAATAAATTTTAAGAAGATTGGCAGTGATATTAAACGAGGTTTCCAGAAAGCAAAACCCGTGTTAATGCCCATTGTAAAAGCCGTTGCACCTAAACTTGCCGGATTAGCAGGTGGAGTTGCAGGTGAGTACGTAGGCGGCCCAGCGGGTTCAGTCATTGGTGCAACTCTTGCAGAGGAGGCGACCCGCAAGGCAGTCGGCGGACGTATTCGTGTTCCCTATGGCAGAATGGTGCGAGGAGTTCCACAGCCTATTATGACAAGAGCTACTGTAGATAGAATTAATACACAGGGACTTGCAAGTAAGCAGACTGGAACAAATGGTTTAGTAAAAGGTGGTAGTTTTCTGCCTCTTGGTTAGATAATATTTATCGGGTTTTCCCAGTTAGATAAATATTATCTGGTTTTTATAGACGGTTTATCTAACTCTGTATATCCTTTGAGAAATTATAATATTATAATTGTTTGAACACACTTATTAATTAGATAATAAGTTATCTAGACAAGAATTCTATATAAAAAATTATCTATCTTGACAAAAAAATGCCGTAAATAGACCTTTTAGATAGCAGTTTCATCAAAACCGCCCAACTAGAGAGGCTTTGCTATAGGATTAATGCTTTTATAGACAAGTCACAAGTAACTTACAAGCAAACAAGTAACAATGTCTGTAGCTCATTTCAAGTCATTCTCACTGGATAATGTTTTTTTAATAACTCCTAAACCAAACAATCATAAAGGGTTAAATGCAGCTATCATCAACAATGCTGCGAAGGGTTCTCTTTTGATTGAGAGTCCCTTTCTCTTTTCTCAATTTGGTTTGAGTTTCTTTGATGCCAGCAACGGAACAGATGAAACGAAAAAGAAGTGGTCTATTTCTGTAAATGCTTCTCCTAATGTTATAGAAAAAGAAGAAGACATTACACAATTCTTTGATTTAGCAAGAGCTATTGATGAGAAACTAATTGATTATGGTTTAGAACATTCCCAACTTCTTTTTAAGAAATCTTACAAACCATCTCAACGTGATGTCGTGGAAGCTCTTTTTAAGAAATGTGTAAAACCTTCTGTTGGGAAAGATGGAAAAGTTTATGCTGACAAGATAGATATTAAGCTTAACAAAAAACCGGATGGAACACCTGACTTATTGGTTTTTAAAGAGAACAATGAACCCTTGTCATTTGCTTCTTATGATGATTTGAAAACATTTGTCGGTGAAAGAGTTTGCTTAAAAATCATTCTTCAATTCAAGATTTACATTATGCCAAACAGTTATGGAATTACTCTTTTGGGTTGTCAATTAAGAATTCCTAGTGACTTTCCACCTAAAACTGTAATTAGGCTAGCTAACCCTGTCTCCTATGCCTTTGCCGAACCTATTGGTGATATTGATTTTGGTGATGATGAGGACGAGGAAAATTAGACTTTTTCTTATTAGCTAATATGCTTTTACAAACCTAATTAATGAAAAGTAAGCAAAATAATTATCTAACTTTTTTAGGAATGCTATACGTGATTTTTGATTGTCTTAAAGGAAGGTATAAATCACGGTAACCATTCCTAAAAAACCAAACTAAATACTTTTATAGTAAAGTTAATGTAAGAGAGAGAAAAACATAAAATTAGTCTTCGGTTAATTCTATAGTATAATAATTTGTCCAGTTATGTGAAAATTTCTTATTATCATCAGGATTATCAATATCAATTTTAAAAAAATCAAAACGTTGTCTAGTAGCTTCTTTATACATATTACGTACTTCTTTATCATAACTAAAGTCTCGTAATACAGTATTCAAGTCACGATTAGAAGAAAGTTTTAATAAAATCAAATAATTAAATTGTCTTCTTATGATTACAGGTATTTTATGAAAATCTTGACTAATATAAATAAGAGAAACTCCAACACCTACTTTTCTACCACGAATAAACCATTCTTTAATTAAATCTTGGTTTTTCTCATTGACTTGGTCATCAAATATAATCAATTGTTGTTTGTCTTTATGTGGAATATCATTTGGTAATGGTAATTCACTAATATGTTTGTAAAATTTAATGTATTTTGCACCAATTTTCTTTTCTAAGAACTCATACAACGGTTCTGTAGATTTATAAACAACGTGAATAAATCCAAAAGTATCATTTGCTTTAGCTAAATAGTTAAGAAGCCAAGATGTTTTACCTGATGAACTTGAACCAATACATCCAATACGTGCAGGAAATTTAATACCGCTTTCAGCTTCATAAGGATTATGATATTTTGGTAATAATTTTTGAATATCTTTGTGTTCATAAAAATTAACCATTTCATTGTTTTTTGTCTTCATTCTATAGAATAAAACTAGATATTATTTAAACATATACAATTTCTTTCAAAACATCTATCACAAATTGGGTTTTTAACAGCAACTTCAATACCATTAACTAAATAAGCTCTTATATCACTACATTTACAGAATTGTTTTAAAACTCTACAAGCTTTACAACGAGATTCCTTTTGTTCTTCTTTGCCATTAAAATAATAATCTATAGAAGTTTTATTAAAAGTTTTTGATAAATTTTTAATAACAGGGTCTTCAACAAATTGATTTTCAGTATAAGAAAACGTACTATTGTAAGCATTAATAGCAATTTCTTCTTTTTCATTTTCATCATCAGTATCCGTAACAAATGTATCAGGTTTATTAAATGTTGAAACAAAAGCTGAACCATTTAATAAAACATTAATATCTGGTTGTCTGTATAAAGTTTCCATAGAAACATTCCAATTAGATTTCATTTTGTACTTAATCTTTTGTTCGTCTTCTTTTTTTAATTTACCACCTGTCCATTTACCATATATACCATTAATAACAGTAAGAATTGTTTTTAATTTAGTTGAAGGGTCGTCTATTTCATTTTCTTTAAATATAGATTGAAACAAAAAAGAATATATCTTTTTCTTTTCCTTTAAAAAGTCACTTAAACCACGTAATTTTTCTGTTGGAATAGAAATTGTAGTATCTAATGAATTTTGTAATCCAAGTTTCTCATTTAATTTTTGTATTTCTTGATATTTTTGTGCTTGTGAAGAATTTGTTTCGGTTAAACCCCCAGAATTTTCAACGTCTGTTTCAAACTGTTGTAATATATTCTTTTTTATTTCTATATAACCATTATCAAAAGCTTTTGTGTCAGTTTTTTGTATTAAAACTACATCAAAAATTTGTTTGCGTATTTCAATATCTAATAATAAATTAATTTTCTTATCAAACCAAAATCTTTTCAGTTCCCATTTTTGTCTTGTTTCTAAATTTCCATCACCAATTTGTTTATACAACTGTTGAGTATCATAACTAATTTCAGCAATTTTTTCATAAGAATATTCATTAAAATTAGCAGCAGCTAAACTTTCTAAATTTTCTTCGTTTGGTTTATATTCATTAAATTCATAATTACATTTCACAAGAAAACATTGAAACATTTGTTTGTAATCTCTTCTTGAAATAGTTTGTTCCAATAAATTAAAGTATAAAATTTCTTGTAAAGGTCTAGGTATATTGTCACCTTCTTTTAACAATTCCTCAAGATGTTTCATCATAACATCAAAATCATCTTTGCTATACACTTTTTCTTCTTTCTTTTCATATTCATCTTTAATTTTTTTTAGACTTGACATTATAAAACCCTTTTTTTCTTTCATTGCCAGTTGATAATGATAAAAAGTTTTTAAATAAAAAGGTGTAGATACTTTAATAAAATTCAAATCATTTGTTAGTGGAAAACAATAAAACATATCTTCTTTTTCATTGTCTTTTAAATGTCGAACTCTCATATGAGATTGGAAAATATCCGGTGGAACACAAGAAGGAAAACCTTGAATCCATACTGTATCAAAATCATTTTCAATAGAATACGAACAACCAATTGTAATTGTAGGTGTAGTAAAAACTCCTGATGCTTCTTTCCAATGTTTTGCCATATCTTTAATTGTTTCTTTTCTTTCTTTTCCAGAATCAGCTGAATAATCTAATAATTTTTTACGAAATTCAATAATTTTTTTATATGCTTCTTTATTTTCGTCAGTATTGTTATTTGTCATATTATGTAAAAAATCTAACTTTTTTTGTTCCAAATATCGTAATGATTCTGCCAATTGTTTTGCTGAACACCAACAAGCAAAATTTTTTTCTCCATTTATACAACTATTAATTAATTTGTTATGGAAAACTTCTAAACTTAATTCTTTTGCTCGACGTAGTTTTTTTATTTGAATTTGATTACTTATATATACTTTTTTATCATTACAAAATGTATTTCTTATAAAATCCATTGTACGATTTGTTAAAAAAGCATCAGCAAATATAACTTTTTTAGCTTTTTTGATAAAATCCACAAATTTATGAAATAAATTTACTAATGTAATTTCAACTTCAATATCTTGTATTTTTATTCTTCTTGTATTACACGTTGTACTACTAAATTGTTTTAAAATACTTTCACATTCATCAATACATACAAATTCATATGATTCTTTTGGAGCTTTCCATATACTTTCAATACTTATAACTAACTTTTTACCTTGCACGCTTTGCTGATAATCATTCAAATTAAATTCACTTGCAATCCAAGATGCAAAAGTTTGTCTTGAACTTAAAAACAATACAGAATCATATTGTTCAATAATACGTTTTATAGCTGTTGTTTTACCTTTGCCCATATATGCATCAATTACAATAAACTTTTCAATACAAAAAATGTTATTTTCATCTTCTGTTCCTTCTTGACTTACAAATTGTGATTTTTCTTGAATACAACGAAATGTCTTTTTGTTTAATGAAAAATAAGTATTTAAAACTTCAAACGAACAATTAAAATAAAATGGGTCTGTTGTATAAGCCAATTTTTTTAAATATATATCATCAAATTTGTAATATTCGTTACTATATTCATCTTTAAATTTTTTTGTATCATTAAAAATGTTTTTAGCGTGTGTATCTGTTGAATTTGTCTTATTGTAATCAGGAGATAATGAACACCATTTTATATACTCTTGCAATCCTTCTTTTTTGTCATCACAAGAAGCATATATTGCCCATCCAATATTACGGTAAATTTCTAATGGTTGTTCTGGAAATTCAATAGGATTAGCTCTTTCTCCATTTGGTATCTTATACAAAAAACGTTTCCAATTTGGAAAACTTGTTAATTGTTTGTCTTCAAGATTAAAAAACTTTTGTAATGTATTTCCTTTTAATCGAAATGTATAATCTGCAATTTTTTCTTTTTTTATGGTTACTATACCATTCTCATCACGAATAATTACTTCTTTTGTCTTTCTTGTTCCTCCAATTTCTTCATATCTTTCTTCAAAAGGTTTAATATTTACCATCTTTCTACCTTCAAATCCTTTATACAAACGTATTAATGTGTCTTTGATATGAAACTGTTTTGTTAATAAGTTTAATGTTCGATAACTTCCAATTTTAGATTGATTTACCATACGTATATTTCTATCAACGTCATAAACTGCATAATCAACAATACATACTTTATCTGTATCTCTTAAAAATAAATTCCCATACATTTCGTTTTTAATTAAAACATCTTCATTAAAAATTTTCACAACTTTTTTCATTTCATCATTGTTTTTAAAACATAATTTGTTTTGAATACGTATATGAAATGACATTTTCTTCTCCACGTCACAACTTTCTAAAACCATAAAGTCATCTAAAATTAGTTTAACTTCATCTACAAGAAAAAACCATTCATTAAAAGTATCCATAACAATTTGAATAAAAATATCTTTACGATGCATCATTTGTTCAATTGTTAGTGGATCATTCATCTTACTGACATCATAATCTACATCAAAATAAGGTTTTAAAGCAAAGAATTGTCCCAATTTATCATTATCAAGTTTGTATTGAGGTAACATTTCATATTTGTGTGTATTGGTAAAAAAAAATTGTTCTGTAACTTTATCATCATCAAACAACCATTCTTTTGTAAAGTAATTAAACGTTTTTTTAGCACTTGATTCTTCTTTGTCTGTTGAAATAAGTACGACATCTTGTAATTGTGTAAAGTTTTCTATGGTGCATTGACTTGTTCTAGCAATTTCAATTGGGCTTCCTGTAATAGTTGTTAAAAGCTTTTTTTTCTCAACAAAATTGTAATTGGTTGGTGATTCAAAGAGTTTTCCATCAATTAACTTTAAAGGAGTATTGGCTTTCATTGTTTCTTCTTGTCTTATACTTCATTTAGATAAAAATATGTTTATCTAAATGTATTTTTAGGAGTGAAACTGCCAAAAAAAAATGACTTAGGTTTGTTTTAACAACTCTTATTGTAGTTGTCACTCTTATACAAGTAATAGAATTACGTTTAGCAATAATGGAATCAAAGCCTTCTGGTCAATTTATAACAACTGTTTTTTCTTTTGAGAATACAAAAAAAGAAAAACAAGGTAAAAAAGAAACATCTATTTACTTTTGTCCTGTTTTAGATTGCAATACAAGTAAATTAAATGTTCGTCATTATTTTAAGACAGTATCCAAGTTACAATTACATTTACAACAAAAACATCCGCTTTATTATGATGTTGGTATCAATGAAGAAAATAAAGATTATATTAGACAAGCTATTCAAGCATTGAATGAAAAAGGAAAGAAACATACAGACAAAGTTATTATTCAGGGTCATACATTAACAAACATTATTGTTGATAAAGAATGCATTGTTTGTTATGAATCATTGGTAGAAAAGTCAAAAGTCATTGGAAAATGTGGTCATCTAACTTGTTTAAAATGCTTTTTAGATGGTTATAAGATAAACAAGGAGTGTTTATGTCCTGAATGCCGTAATAAACTTATTCCGCCTGCTCCAGATAAATATTGTTTATTAAAAGATGATTATTGTGAAGGAGAATCTCAAAAATGCAAAAAATGTAAAAATGCTTTTTGTCAAGTGCATAGTAATCAATGCTGTTGTTGTTGGGAAGTTTTTTGTTATATGAATGCTGATTGTGGTGAATTGACTAATTGTGGTAGTTGTACGGAAACTGTTTGTTATCCTCATACAAAAATATGTTTTATTTGTGATGATAGAATATGTAAGAATTGTATGAAACGTTGCACAACTTGCAAAAAAAATGTCTGCTACAAACATATTTCCACAACAAATGGTTTGTGTAAAACGTGTTGCGATGAAATTTCAATTGTTTTTTTACAACAACAATTTCCATCTAATGTTCAATTTGAAAGTCAAAGTGATGAAGAAAGTGATGAAGATTATGTCCCTGAAAGTGATGTAAGTGATTAAAAGTCGTCTTTTTTTAACATTGTTTGTTGTTTTAATTTTAATTCTTCCATTAATGTCATTCGTTTTGGTTTCAGTAACTCTTGTGACTTGTTTTGTAAAACTTGTTTTGGAGGAAGGGGTGCTCTCACGGATTCAGCTTTAGGTTCCTTTTCTTTAATTGACTGTTTGACTGCTTGACTGCGTGTTATCACTTGCTCTACTTCTTTGTAACCAATTCTTTGTTTAGATTTCTCATTCATACCTTCTATTCCTACTTGTAATGTTTGACAAATCAGGTTTAATTTAACATTTTGCTCTATATCCATTGCAAGAAAATCATAAAGTTTAGATATAAGTGCTGCCATTTCTACATTACTTTGTCTTGTTTCACTAGCTTTCTTTGCAATGTCATCTCGTTTTTTCTTATTGAATAGTTTTCTAATTTCCTTGTAAAGGTAATTGCGATTAATGACTAAAACGTAAAAAAATGTAATAATAACAACGTAACAGGCAACTGTAGTCCAAGCATTTAACTTGTTTTCATATGCCTCCTCACATAAATCTTTTGCGTTGATTGCCGAATAAGAACTGACACCTAAATGTTTGACGCAGATGTCCAATTTGGGTAGTCCTTCGTTTCCACCTAACAAAAGGGGTGCATTAAGATAGTAATAGTTAAGCAATGCATACAAAATTTGGAACAGCATATTTTTACAGCAAGGTGCAACTTTTGCAATAATTGTTTTTAGAAGACTTTGTTGCTGTGAGCCGCTGTGATGTGGCAATGTTACCCATATAGAATGAACGAAGTAGTAAAGGATTTACACACAAAATAGTCTTTTTCAGAAAATATTTGGCTCTAAAATGTTATCAACTGTTCTCTTAAATGTCAAATGTGTTCCCATAAATGTCACATACGGCTCTAACAAATGTAATAAAAATACTTTGGTAAGCTCTAAAAAAAATCAGGAATGCTATACGTGATTTTTACTTATCTTAAGAGGATGCCGCAATCACGGGAGGCATTCCTAAAAATAAAAGAGAGGGATAAAATTATTTCTGTTGGCGGACTATTTTTAGCACCAAGACTATTTTTAGCATCAAGACTATATTTAGCACCAAGACTATATTTAGCACCAAGACTATTTTTAGCACCAAAACTATTTTTAGTTCAAAACGTTTGGCTGCGGACTCGTGGCTGCTCGCAGTGGCTGCGGAACTCCTGTGTTGCTCGGGTGCTGGCTGCGCACCCGTTACTATGCCATATACCCCTTACAGGGGTCGGGGATATACAACCGCCCAGCGGAGCAGCCGAAAAACAATCACCGCCCAGCGGAGCAGCCACACAAAAATTCTGTTTAAAAACAATTATGACTAAAAATAGTTCTAGCACAAAATATAGACTCACTTACTATTTATAGATACATCTGCTAAAAATAGTCTAAGCACTAAAAATAGTCTTGCAACATAAATTTTTATATCGTCGTCTTATTTTTATGGAATGCTTCCCGTGTTCGGGGCATCCTCTTAAGATAAGTAAAAATCACGTATAGCATTCCTGATTTTTTTTAGAGCTTACCAAAGTATTTTTATTACATTTAATAGAGCCGTTTGTGACATTTAAGAGAACTGTTTTACTTTTTATAGAGCCACTTTGTGACATTTAAGAAACCGTTTCTTTTTTAAGAGAGCCGTTTTAAAGCTGTTACGCCATATACTTTATGCATTAACTTTATGCATTAACCTTCCTGTTTTCAAAGTTTGTTAAAATGGAATCTGTTTTTGAAATTACTATCGAAAAAGAGGTTTGCTTCTATAAAGGTGTTAGTAGTTCTTTTGCACGTAAAGGACGTGGAAAGGTAAGACACGAATGTAAAGGCAAATTGACTTTGTGTGTTAAATGCAGCAAAATATGTTGTAATTTACACTCAAGTCAATGCAACGAAGACGGTTGTAGTTTTAAAATATGTAAAAAGTGTGATGAAGTAAATAGGGATATGGATAGGCATAGTCTAAAAGATTATCAAGAATGTAAGGAATGTGCAGAGTTATGGTGTCCCAATCACCATTTTACTCAATATGAATGTTTTACTTGCGTGGCATATTATAAAATAAGAAGAGAAAAGTACAAAAAAAGACGTGGAAATGGAGGATTAGGGATTAGGGGCGAAGAGGCTATTGGGTGTGAAATTTGCCTAGAAAAATGCTTTAACTGTCAAAATTATAATTGTTTTACACACGAATGTTGTGCGTGTTTGTCGTGTAAAAATTATTGTTGTGAAAAAGATAATTGCACGTGTGATGATACAGATGATGATGAAGAAACAAAAGAAATAAAAAAAAGGAACAGGGATGATAATGAATTATAAAAAATTGAATCACTTATTTATATCACAACCGAACTAACAATTAATAATTTAAAATGACTGAAGAAAATAATGAATGTTGCGTTTGTTTGGAAACCTACAACGATACAAATATAATAAAAACAATAACAAAATGTGGGCACGATATTTGTAAAACGTGTTTAAATGGAACAAAAAAATATGGTTGTGTGAAATGTCCTTTATGTCGATTTGAGTACAAAAAAGAAGTAGAATATCAATCTATAAGAAAATGTCAATTTATATGTGGAAATAAAAGAGTGGATTGTAATAAAGCTGTAAATCTTGTTCTTCGTCATTTTATGAAAAATGGTGAATGGGAAACGCTTACAGAAAAAATAAAAATAACTATTAATAAAGATGATGCACGCTCTTTAACTGCATTGCAGTTAAACGATTTGAAAGAAAAAAATATACATTTTGATTTTCAGCAAAAAAATACCTTTGAATTTAATAGAGATAGAGATATGATAGACCTTTTACAAACTGACGAGCAATTTCGCGCTGGACAAGACGTACAAAACAGTTTAGTGTGGAATAGGGAGAACCTTGTTACTAGAACACAAAATAAAAAAATGAAGGTTGTAATACATACTACTC
>Ga0181351_1000065_pt1 | contig 28490 bp, 24 predicted proteins | sample Su13VDMM15SD_FD_170485 | JGI IMG/M metagenome (GOLD analysis project Ga0181351, IMG submission 170485) | Freshwater viral communities from Lake Michigan, USA - Su13.VD.MM15.S.D | ecosystem: Environmental > Aquatic > Freshwater > Lake | place: USA: Michigan | collected 2013-07-16 | reverse complement strand
GTACCTACATCAGAGAAAGTTGCAATAGGGTTAATTCTACCTTGGTAAAGTGTATCTCTATCTTCTTGAGTCAACTTAACTCTTGCCTTAATTGAGTTTACAAGACCTCTTGTGTAACCCGCAGATGCGAACCATGGGAACGCAATGTTATCTGTTAACGCTAAGTTTCTACAAACTTCACCTGTTGCAGGTAAATAAATTTGTGTGTTATTAACAGTATCTCTTGTTAAAATCCAAGGGTAGTAGGTCGCAGTATAGTTAGAGTCAATTCCTGTATTGTCTAAGTTATCAACTGCCTCTTGAGAATAAATTATGTCTTGAGGATTTGTTGAATCCGGAGTGTACATATTATAATCAGGTGTTGTTGTAATATAAACCGAGTCAGCTCTTTGGAATTGAATCATATCAATTGCTTCTTCAACAAGATTTGAGTTATTATTGTAGTCAATACTTGAAGTTGCAAACACGTTAATGTTTGTTGCCTCAGGATTACTAAATGTTAAAATACCAAGTAAGTAAGCGTAATAGTCAGTATTTGCAAAATCTTGAGTGTTGTTAGCAACTGTAATTCTTTTAAATAAACCACTACCGGTAGCGTTAGGGTATCTCGTAGAAGACGATGCTCCTGCCAAGAATCCTGATTGACCTAATTGGAATCTATCTTGATTTGTTCTAAACTCTCTATAGATATCCCATCCGTCAAATCCGCCAGCAAAACATAGAGTATATTTTCTTGAGTAAATGAAGTAGTAAGGATTTTCTTGAGTTTCAGGGTCCGCTCTAAATTCTGCAGTACCACATTCAAACGCTGTTTGACCACTTGTTAATGAACTATTGGTAATTGTAACAACTGTAGCACCTGAGTCCATGTGGAAACCTTTACTTACATAATTCCAAGTATCCCCTTCAATTGGTTGAGGTGCAACAACCCAAGCTTGTGGAGTTTGTCTACCTTTATAACTTAAGAATGACTCATCAATACCATATTGTGTTGAGAAACCTAAATAAGTTCTTCTAACAATATCTCCCGGAGACTCAACAAGGTTTGAACCACCTGTTGCCGCTCCAAATGGTGGATTAGCAATAGTTTCACCAGGGAAGAAATATTTTGTTTTGAATTTTGGAACCGGAGATGGGTTTAAAACTGTGTCATACTCTCGTTGTGTATACCCTTCAAATCCACAAGGAATTGCATCGATTGGTGCCTCATCAGCCATTTCAATCATTACATATTTTGAAAGTAATGCGTATTCTCCATTAGTTGTACCAAGTTTCTTAGCTACGAAGTTATTAGAGTTAGGGTCCATATTACAGTTAGTAAATTTCTCAATAACAACAGGATTAGAATCCGAATCAAAGAAATTTCTTACTAATACATCAAAGGTCATATTATTAAATGATAAATTCGCAATTGACACTTTAACTTCTAAATTCGCGGAATCTCCATCAGAGATTGAAACGAATTTAAATAATTTATAAACTTTATTACCTCTTAATTCTGAAACTAAGAATGGTGTACTTGGTGATTGATATTGTCCTACATTATATGCTATTGATGAAGGGTCTTCACTTCTAGCACCCGGTAATGCAACTAATTCAGGATTGATACCTCTAATATAACCTTGATTATAAGCGAAAGCTAATGAACCCGGATAAATTTCTTCAACAAATAAAGGAACTTCATTTCTTGATTTCCCAAAATTATCAACACCTAATACTTTATTAATGAATTTTGAAGACGATGCTGATAAGTTAGTCTCAAAAGTGAAATTATCGCCATCTTTAGTAACACCTGATAATCCAAATGATGCGTATGGGTTTTTGTCAATTTCAACATATTGGTCAGTAGATAATAATGTAACATCCGTTAATCCACTTACTTCATAAACAGGTCCGTGATTATCACTAGTTGAGGTATTAACATATAATGAAATACCTCTTGAACGAAGTGTTGCAACAACCATGTTGTTATATTCAGTATAAGCAGTTCCGGTAAAACTATAGTAATCTCCCGATATAGTTCCTGAAAAACTATCGGTTACTCCAGTTGTAATTGAATTAAACACATAGTCAAATGAATAACCTGAATAAGAGTTTTCTGTATAATTATCAAAATTCGCATAGAACCATGAATCATTTTGTCCAGCAGATAAATCATTATCCGCTAAGTCAAGATTATCAACACCATATGAATTTACAACAGTACCATATTGATTTACTAAAGTCCAATAATCACTTTCAGGTATTGAACCATAAGCAATTGCCGTTGTTGCGGACAATGTTGGGTTACCTACTAATGTTAATATAGTATTAGTTATGTCATCATCATATGTTGATGTACTTCCATCAGAAAGTCTATATTGATTAAAGAAATCTGCTTGAACTGCAGATGGGAATGCCCCACTAATAAAATTAACAGTTCCTGCGCTGATTGAACCAGTAAATGATACTGACCAAGCAGTAGCTCCGGTTGGGTTTTGATTAATAGTTGTTGGGTCAACATTTGCAGTAACTCTAATACTCCAAGATGGTCCTGCGTCATATCCTGATAAACCTAAGATTCTTGTAACAAACAATTGATTTGATTGTTGTAAGTAAGATTTGGCAATATATGCTGATTCATATTTAGGGATTTGTGTATTAACAAATTTGGTTGGTTCTGTTCCTCCAAAAAAGGCTTGGAATTCGTCATAGTTTGTTATAAATACCGGTTCGAAAGCAGGACCTTTTAAAGTCTCACCAACTAAACCTAAGGTAGTAACACCTACACTTTGTGCTACGAATGATAAGTCAGTTTCTGAAGTGTATACTCCCGGTGAAACGAAAACTTTTTGATTTGCTTGTGCTGTTGCCATTATTTAATTATTCTATTGTAGATTTATTTTATAGATAAATATTCAATAGAATATCAAAAAACTTTACTTTTGAATATCTATTTGTAAAGAGTATGAATAAATTCTACCTTTTTTCTACCTATGAAACAGACAAAAGAAATCAAGAACATTAAAATAGACCCCGCCGTCCACGAGATACTTAAAAAGTACTGTGAAAAACGAGGATTAAAAATTTATAAGTTTTTAGAAAAATTAATTATAGAAACCTGTAAAGAGAAGAAAGATATCTACGGAGAGGATTAAACTAATAAACTTTCAAACTGAATTGTAGACTCCAAAGTGTTGTCAGTTTTAACAACATCGATTCTTAAAATATCGTTAGTTGTTATTTGAATATTTTGGACATCAGTACCATAAAAATCTTCATTGATGTAAACATCGTATGAGTCAACATTCGACCAAGTTCTGAAAGAAAGATTAGCAGTATATGAAACAATATCGGTTAAAGTATTGTTTCCAATGATGAATAAATAATTCTCTAAAAATTCATTAGAATTCTTAGGGTATTTGTCTCTTTTTCTACCATTTACTGTTCCGGTTAATTCCATAAGTTGTGTTACTCTTGCAATTGCTGGCTTAACTTCAAATTCTTCTTCATCAATCAAATAACCTAACATGGTGAAGTCATAACTTTGAACATAATACTTTCTAGCCTCCATTGTCATTTGAGATTCATCAGAAACATTATTCATTACAATCGGAACATATTGTCCTTTGATAAAAGTGTAAGCTTGTTTTGAGGAGAATTTTTGCATAATCACTTTATTCAACTGATTAAGTTCTCTCATACGATTACAAATTATCTTCACACTGTAATTAATATCTACAGGAACCGGTTGAGGAATTGTGTAAATGTCCATACCTTGAACATTTCCATTCCAAGTCGGAACCGATGCATAATAAAATTGTTTTCTATCCGGAATCGTATATTGTAATGATGGATTGGTACCAAATTTAACCTCGGGACTTCTTACTACTGTGATGAAGGGCGGGGATGGGTTATAATCTAAATCAACAAATAACGCAGTCTCAACATATTGAGCCCAGTTTTGTGTTGTGATAATGATATCCACCATTGGAACCACTTTTCCTGCGGTAACAACCTCTAAATCAGTTTTAACAAAATCTAACATTCCTCTATCTAAATCGGCGTGTAATACCGACTTAGGTAAATAAGTTCCGTCTTTGTTGATATATTCCAATAGTTGTTCCCTACGAGCAGACAATGTCTTGTGTGGAACTAATGGTAATGTTGGTATAACTTTCTTTGGTAATGGCATATTAAATATTTTTTTATAATTAGTCTTGTAAATCCCACATACCACCTCCCATGTCGGTTCCTTTTTCTCTAATTGATTGAGGTACTTCAACATTTGGACTACCTTTCAAATTAAGGAATAATAATGTTGGAATGTTTGAAACACACTCAGGAACTGATTCAAGTTGTCTATTATTAATTAACGCTAAAAATTTTAATTTAGGTAAAGTACAAACAGAATCCGGAATACCGGTAACACAATTATCCAACATAATCATATTCAAATCTTTGAATCTTCCAATGTCTTCAGGGATGGTAATAATTATATTATTCTTGTCATCCTTATTTTGGATTTGAAACTCTTTTAAATTTGAAGGTAAAGACTTAAATAAATCCTCTAACCCATAAAGTCCTATAAATTTACCAATAGGTCCATTAGTGAAACTATCAATAACTAATTTTTCACCACTATTTGATGTTACGGAAGACGCAAATTTAGGTTTTAATTCTTCTTTTACTTTTTTCAACATTGGAGTGTTTAGTAATGCAATATCCTCTCCTGATAGTCTACTAATTTCACTACCTTTAATTATATCAATTTTTTTCGTAATATAATATTTTAATACTTCGGGTTCTGATGAATTAATCATTACTGTAGATAAATTCATCCCTAACGCAATATATTTTTTCTTTAAATTTGGTGTTAAATTAGAATACTGAACATCAGATAAATTAGGGCTATTATATTCTAACCACATTTCTACTTGTTGTGTATTTTCAAAAGATTCCATTGGATTATTACCAACTCTAACATTTTTAACAATATTAATTAACTCTCTCTCTTCTTGTGTTAAAGGTTCAGGTTTAAAAATATCTTCTAACCCTTCAAGTTTTGGTACTTTTGAAACAATTTCATCCCAAGGTAAATTTGTACTACCACCGTATTTTCCCGAGTTAGATTTATCTGCCATTGATTTTCTTCCGTTAGGGTCAACAAGAATTACGGTTGCAAAGTTTAAATCGTCAAAACTTTTGTCTTCATCAATTACATAATAAAGTGTTCTTTCACTACCTAGTCTATAGTTGTAATACATATTTCCACTACCTTCACGACTCGTACACCAACCTCTACCATTCTTCAAACGAATACATTGGTCTTTAGTTTTTGGTGCAAATATTTTTAAGTTGTTTTGGTCGTATTTTAAATCAATATCTTCAACATCTTGTTTATCATTACCATTTGATTCTTTTTTACCTTCTAACCCATCTAATAAATGTTCCAATTCAGAAAAAGACATTTTATCAATTCCTTTAGTTTCAAATGGTATTAAATCAAAATTTTCATTGTAATTATTAAGATAAAAAATTATTTGTTCTTTGGTTAAATTAGGGTTTTCTATTGAAAACTTTTCAATCATTTTTTTATTTAATAATTGATAGTAACCCTTATCAATTAATTTAACTAATTGTAAATAAGTTAACTTATTAATATCTTGAAACTCTTTTGGAATCTCAGATTTAATTTCTAAAAACTTTTTAATGTATTTGGTCAATGCATTATTTTCAATCCCCTTTTCTTTTTTCTTAAATTGTTTGAATATATCAGATATTGTTTTAACACTTTGTTTTGAATCCACAAAAGATTTTAAGTCATTATATGAATATTTTGTAATATCTCTTTTATCCGAAGGTAAACTTTCTTTATATCGGTCAAATAAGTCAATATTAGACATAACCATTTCACGACTATCAGAAGTATTGTCTTTAAATTTTGAATATAATTGGTTTTTTACTTTTTCAGAAACCTCATTCAATATGTTTTTATTGAGTAATTTTAATAATTTCATTTTTCTGCTATAAATATTTTATTTTTTAAATTTATCATTTCCACTTCATCAGTATAATATATTGGTTCTTCTGTGTCTTTCATAACAAATGAATTATACTTGTATGGGTTATAGGTTACTATATTACTATTTGGTTCACTTGGTAAGTTTTCGCAAGGGTATACACAATAATCTATTAATGTTCCAATCACAAATGAGTGAACATTTTTACTTTTTTCTCTAACTACTTTTTCTCTTCCACCTTTTCTAACTCTAAACTCAACATCCCCTAATTTAACATAATCAGCGTGTATTATCACTTTAGATTTATATGTCACTGAAAATGTATGTTTGTGAAGGTTATAATAAACCATAACTCTTTTTCCAATATAATTTTCTTCAGAATTATTGTGACCACACTTATGACAAATGTAAGGGTTGTCCCCACCATCGGTTAAATCCCATGACCAACCACACTCGTCACAAATTATTTTATCTTTTGTGACAATTTCAAATATTCTCCTTAATTGGGATTCTTTAACTAATACTTTCATCATTAATAATGTGTAGACAACGATTTAACCGGTAAATTAAATTTATCTTCAAACCATTTTTTCATAGGTTCTTCCCAGTGTTCATTAAACATACTGTCTAAATGTTCCGCATATTCACCCATAACTTCTAAAATTGGAGCTTGATTTCTAAATGATTGTTCTGATGGTTCATCTTCATAATAATCTACATCAAAATAATTAAAAACAATATCAGTATAATCCTCTCCACTCCACTCGCCTTTAAAGAAGATTAAAAAGTTTTCATTATCCTTATCTATATCTTCATAACCATCTTCATCAAAACCAATTCCATAAACCCAATCCATTTCACTTGGGTCTAAATAACTATCAAGATACTGATAGATTGCGTTAAATAATTTACTCTCTTTTATTATGTATTCCATTATATCCCTTTAAATTCATTTTCACTTACGTAAGTTGCAACAATACTTCTATAGAATGGGTTGTCCCCACCATCGGTTAAATCCCATGACCAACCACACTCGTCACAAATTTAACCGGTAAATTAAATTTATCTTCAAACCATTTTTTCATAGGTTCGTGCCAATATATATCAAACATATTATCTAAAAGTTCCCCAAATTCATCCAAAACTACTAAAATAGGTGCACGATTTCTAAACGATATAGTGAATGGTTTATCTTCATAATAATCCGGCTTGAAATAATCAAAAACTACATCGCTCCATCCTTCTCCTTTGTAGAAAATTAAATAATTTTCGTTTTCTTCCGTCTCAGAATATTCATTTTCAGCATCATCTAAACCATAATCCCAATTAATCTCATTTGAGTTTAAATTACTATCAATATACTGATAGATGGTGTTAAATAATTTACTCTCTTTTATTATGTATTCCATTATATCCCTTTAAATTCATTTTCACTTACATAAGTGGCAACAATACTTCTATAAAATGGTTTGTATCCAGCATAAGTGTGTTTATTATCAGACCTAACATATCCATCATCACTCACAACATAATATCTAACTCTGTCTTCAGTTTCATAATACCCAAGATAATCCCCTTGAAATATTTCGACACCTAACTCATCAAGAGTTTTTTGATATAATGAAAACTTCATATTACCCGGTTCTTGTAATTCAACTCGTGAGTTACCATAATTTTTAGATGACGGTGCCATTACCTGAACTAAACCTTGTAATTCAACCGGAGTCATGAATTGGATTCCATCTTCGGTTACCTCTCCATAAACATCATCAGTTTTGGTTTTATTTCTATCAACTCTATAAAGAATAACGGTAAAGTTCATATCACCCAATAACCATTCTTCCCCCATACCTATGTCGAGAGAATAATCTTCAGCTCCGAAGAACTTACCTAATCTTGTAATTGGAACTAATTTTTGCATATATTGATAAATACTTCAATATTGACTATATTTAGTTCAAATATTTTTTGTATAGATGAATGTAAGTCTCGAGTCAAAAGCATTGTCCCTATTGGAAACCTATGAAGGTGGTAATAACTACCTGATTGAGTTAAAACGAAAGTCTCAATTAAATAGAAAATTTTATCCAACAAGGAGTCAATCAGAATACATAATTAACAATCACGACAAAGAACCCAAAGTCGCTAAGAAATGGGTAATTCTTGATACCTACTTCGCACAAAAACTTGCGGACGATAAACTATACACCGAAATACCAAAAAAAGTTTGGGTTGAAAAACTATTATCTGATAAAGAAAAGGCTTATCATATTTGGGGTAAAGTATTTGAAACTGAAGAATTTCATCATTTTTGGTTACCCAAAGCTGCCATCATTAAAGATAATACAGTTAAGGATGTTGTAATTGATTATTCAAAATACTCTAATCGCCCTCCTCTTGACCATCAAAAAGAGGCCGTTCAAAAATTAGTTGAGAATAAAAAGTTTATCCTTGCTGATGATATGGGATTAGGAAAAACTACTTCAACAATTATGGCGGCTTTAGAGACCGGAGCAAAAAAAATTCTAATCATTTGTCCCGCAACTCTTAAAATTAACTGGAAAAGAGAAATTGAAAACTATTCTGATAGAAGTATTTTTATCTCAGAAGGAAAACAATTTAGTACTGAGGACGACTTTGTTATTGTTAATTATGACATTATGAAAAATTTTCATGACCCAAAAAAGAAAGACGATTCTTTAATTTTAATGTCAAAATTTGATTTAATAATTATTGATGAGGCTCATTATATTAAAAACGCACAAGCTCAACGAACAAAACTTATTAACGACATTACAAAAAGTGTTGATAGATTATGGTTGTTAACCGGTACACCTATGACTTCCCGTCCAATCGATTATTTTAATTTACTTAGTTTAATTGATTCACCTGTTGCCAAGAATTGGATGGCATATGTTATTCGTTACTGTGCCGGTTTTCAATTTAAAGTTGGTCCAAGAAAAATTTGGAATGTCCAAGGAGCATCAAATCTTGAAGAATTACGAGATAGAACTGCGGGTCTTACTCTGAGAAGATTAAAAGAAAATGTTTTAGATTTACCTGATAAAATTATTACTCCGGTTTATCTAAGATTAAAGTCTAAACTTTATGAGGAAGTAATGGGGGATTATTATAATTGGTACGAGAAGAATCCGGAAGAATCAAAATCTTTAACAGTTCAATTTACAAAATTAACTAAGATTCGTCAAATCATTGCAGATGAAAAAATAAGTCAAACAATAGAAATTGCTGAAAATATTATTGAACAAGATAAAAAAGTCATAATTTTTTGTAATTTTACCGATTCATTAAATAAAATTACAGAACATTTTGGAAAGGCGGCGGTTAAGCTTGATGGTTCAATGTCTAAAGTAGAGAGACAATTTAGTGTTGACCAATTTCAAGAAAACGATAAGATAAAAGTATTTGTTGGTAATATTAAAGCTGCGGGTGTTGGTATTACATTGACATCGGCAGAAGCGGTAATTTTTAATGACTTATCATTTTTACCATCCGACCACGCACAGGCGGAAGACCGTGCTTATAGATACGGGCAAAAAAATAATGTACTAGTTTATTATCCAATTTTCGAAAATACGATTGAAGGAATTATTTATGACATACTCCACAATAAAAAACAAGTTATAGCAACCGTTATGGGTGATAATCAAAATACTGCCGACGCAGCTGAAGAAATTTTAAAGAGAATTAATGAAATGCGTCGTTAAATTAATTTTTGATTATTTATATGTAATGGTTAAACCAAACATATGAAAAAAATAGAACAAAAAATTAACGAGTTAGAAACAGTAATCCTTGGAAATCATGTATTAAAGGAACAAAGATTGTTAATAACCGAAATGAAGAAAATTGGAATTGAAAAACTTCCTTATTCTTACTCAGCCCTGAAACAATTTATTGACCCTGAAACGATGGAATTTCATTACAACAAACATTATAAAGGTTATGTTGATAAATTGAATGACGCTCTTTCAAAGAAAAAACAGGGGGATTTAGAATTAATCCAAATAATTAAAAAAATTAGCCAATTTGACAAAACTATACGAAATAATGCCGGTGGTGCGTTTAACCACGCATTATTTTGGAATATGTTATCACCAAAACCAATGAGACTTAAAGGTGATTTGTTAACAAAAATTAACAAACAATATGGTAATTTATCGTCATTTAAACAAGAGTTTGAAAAAATTGCAAAAGAAAGATTTGGGTCCGGATGGGTATGGTTAGTTTTAACATCAAAAAATACCTTAAAGATTATGTCAACTCCAAATCAGGACAATCCATTAATGAATGTTATTGAAGGTGGTGGGTTTCCACTATTAGGTTTAGATTTATGGGAACATGCATACTATCTAAAGTATAGAAATAAAAGGGATGAATATATTTCAAACTTTTGGAAAGTAGTGAATTGGGATTTTGTCTCCAAACTATATGAAATGAAAACTGAGACAAAACTTCTTGAGTCAACAAAAATTAAACAAATATTAATGGAAGGTAAATCAGAATCATGTTCTTTTTCAGATAACTCGTTTTTTGGAAAATTATATGACAATAATCAAGATGTTAAATGGATTTATAGAAATGGAATGGATAAAATCCTTAAAGAAGTTTTTTCTGACAAATATATTGCAAATCCAGGTGAGATTTATTTACCAGGATTTTACGATGTAGAAGGTCCCGGGAGGTCTTTAATTAATAATATTAATACTAATTATTCAACCTTTTGTGTTTTAGTTAATGATATTAATCAAGTCATTAAACAAATACCAAATAAACTACCAATTGATTTTAAAAATAAAACTCCTAAAGAACAAGTAAGAGAAACAGAAAGATTCCTTAATGCGATTAATTACTATAAAGAAAGGATTTTTGATGTTAATAGTAGCACTTTCAAAAATTTAATAAAAGTTTTAGATATTCGTGAACAACAAGGAAGAAGACGAGAAAATACTGTGTCAGATGTACTTGTAAAGAATTTTGGTAATAATGTTAAAACTGAAATGGTGGGAGGTCCCGGAATTAGAAAAGATGCTATTGGTGGTATTGATATGAAAATAACATTAAACGGTGAGACTAAAACCGCACAAATTAAGGGGTATAACTCCAAGCAAATTAATAATGATAATATCACTATTATTGGTAATGGTATTATTGGAAAATATAATACTGATTGGATGATTTTTGAAAGCCGTGGGAAAGTTTTAATTTTTGATAATAAAATTAAAGAAATTGTTAATGGTGAATACATATTTCCATCTAACTCATTATTGTATGAATTACAATAACAAATTTTAATATATTTATAGTCATGGCAGTTATACCGGAACCAGAAAGAAGTAAAATTTATACGAGAGTCAAACATCAATTAGGTGCACCACTTAGAAGTGTTGAGCTTGAAGATGAGATGATGGACTCATTGATGGAATTATCTATTGGAGACTATGAGGAATATGTTCTTCAATGGTTAATAGACAGTCAATGGGTTAATTTAGTCAATCTAAATATGAATGAGAAATCAGTTGCCAAGGCATTGATTACTCGAACAATGGACTTTGAACAACAATTTAGTTATTCATACTCTAAAATTGTTGGATTACAAACCGATGGTCCTTGGGTGTTGAAAAAAGATTATTTTATTTTAAGTGCTAACACTCAAACATATGAAATACCCGCAGGTCGTGAGGTAAATGAATTGTTATGGTTTAGTGATAGACCATATAATCTCGGAATGATGGGTGGTTTTGGAGGTCCTTTTGGAGGTGCTGGTCTTGGTGCCAGTGAAGCAGGATTTTCCCAAATGGGTAATCAAGGTTCTTATTTTATGATGTCAGGATTCGATTATTTAATTAGAGCACAAGAATCAAACATTCTTAATAGAATTTTAGGTGGTTCGTTAACATATAGAATTACCGGTTTACCTGATGGTAAAAAAATGATTCATTTATACAATACACCGGGAGGAAGATTTAATTGGGGTAGTTTCACTAATTATGTTGGTAAAGCCGTGTGGTATTGGTATTATGATGTGAGTCCTGACAATAGAGCAGATTGTTTAAAAAACAATCCTGATGTTATTAAATTACCTTCAGATGTTCCAATGGATAATATGTCATGGGAAGATTTAAACATACCTGGTCAACAATGGGTTAGAAGATGGTTTACAGCATACTGTAAAGAAACTTTGGCGAGAGTTCGAGGAAAATATAGTGGTAATCTTAAAACACCTGATAGTGAATTAACAATGGATTATCAATCACTATCAACTGAGGCGAAAGATGAGAAAACAAAATTAATCGAAGAATTAACAGGTGCGGAAGGTTGGTTAACAAGATTAAGACCCGAAAAAGTGATGGAACGAGAAGCGTTAATCGCAGAAAATTTAAACAAACAAATGAAATTTAGAGCTATGCCTCGACAAATTTACGTAATATAAGAATATGGCAATAATTAAATCAATACCATCAAGAAAAATAATAAACGGACTAGTAGTTGATTCTTCAGAAATTTCTGTAGTATCTGAATTAGACTATAGAACTAATGGAGAAAGTTGTATTATCGTTAGAGGTGTCTTACAATCATTAATTACTTTAGATTCAAAAACAACTGACCATATTGTAATTAAATCAATGACTAAAGTTACCATCAAACCCGACATTGGGAAAATTGATGAGGACTATGACGAATTAATTGCGGATAAATATTCGTGTATTGAATTCAGACATGTTAATGGTAATTGGTATATTTTATCTTCTGATGGATTAAAACAATCATAAAAAACAAAAGTGGTCTTTCGACCACTTTTTTTATGCCATCTCGATTAACTTTTCTTCCCAACCATTCTCGGCTAAGTCGTACATATAATTGGGAGATAAACCTCGTTTCTCCCAATATCTCATTTCTTGTTCGGTTATGTCTAAAACATCTTCCTGTAATCTATCTTGGGAACCTTCTTCTAATGGGTGACCATTAATCAGTTCACATTGTGATTTTGTAAATATTCCTCTCTTTTCGGGTTCATTTACTAATAAATTATTTCTAACCTCATCTTGAAATACAACCATTAATGGTTGAAGTTTCTTATTGAAGGTTGTTACTGCCCTTGCAACATTATAATCTCCTTGTAAATCCGGATTATCATCTAATATATTTTTATCTAACATATAACAATTTAATTGAACCCCATCACCTTTTTTCTGAACATCCCCGTGGGATGCCCTTAAACCATTATTAACATACATGATAACATCCCCTAAATTAACTTTTAAGTTTTCTTGTAACGCCAATTCCATATGTGCCATTCGAGACATACTATTTCCCGATTTTGTCTTGGTCGATAATCGTTTTTTATAATCATCTAAAGATAATTTAACCCTTGCTCTTTGAGCTACTTTACTTAAAGAAATTTGTTTATCGTATATTTTTTGTAAATACTCATAGTAGTATTCGACAAACACCTGACCATTACCCTCAAGTAATAACTTAATACCTTTATCTAAAAATTCCTCAATATATAATGGTAATTTTTTAGACTTAATTGAATTCCCGGTTAACTTAATTTTACCTTTAGAATCCATAACTGCATAATTCTTACGAGCTAAATTAATAGTTGATGGCCAAACCCCATCAGTATCGAGGGCCATCTCACCTCTCATAAAAATATCATTATACTCCGCAACATCCGCTTCAGGTCCGTAATATTCTTTACCTTCTTTTACTTTCCAATTTAATCCTCGACCAACATATACACGGTCATTTGCTTCATCCGGAGTAGAGAAGTTGACACCATCCGTATCCATAACTAAAGGAACATATCCTTTTGTCATGAAAAATTTAATCATTTGACGAAGATATTGTCTACCGGTACAAGTAATTTGTTCCCCCATATACATATCTCCCCAAGCATATACCTGTGGAGCTGATAGAGCCCCAAACATTGAGTTGATAAAAATCTTAATCGGTAATTGTTTATTACCATATGATTCAGATTTTGCTTTATCTATCTCATAGTATTCTTCGGATAATTGTTTGTATTTGATACGAGTATTACGGAAATAGGTTAACATACCTTTCATTGCTCCCGTAACATCACAATCAGGAAATACATCGTGTACCAACTGAATTGAGGGGTATAGGGAACTAAAGTCAAGTTTTAGAACATTCTTAGAGTATCCAACTTTTAGAAGTCTTGAAAGACCTCCTACGAAGTCTGTCTTCGCCTCTTTAGCAGGAATTGCAATTCCGTGTTTATAAGACCAAGCCAACATTAACATTTTCCATAATGTTGCGGTACCCATAGTTGAAACCCTTTCGTATGTTGTTGGAATCATTGCCGCCAACAAGAATGAACCTTGGTTGAACTCTTGGTCCACCTTAAGGGTTTCATCTAAGTCATCGTCAAGATACATCTCTACTAACTTATCTCCACTAGTTTTTTCGTAAGTATCAGTTCGTCTTCCACATATTTCATCAATCTTGGGGTCAACACCAACTTTTTTATAATTACCATTGGTCGTATTTAACCAAAAATCTTCTTTGTTTGCATAAAATGGACCGATGTCTAAGTGGTCAATGTAAACACGACTTGGGGATTCGGCATTAATGTATTTGGTAATATATTTTAAACCAGCTGCTTTAATACTTGAGTTGATTGCTTGGGCTCTACGAACTGCATGAATAATATCAATTACATTATAACCCCAAATCGAGGTTTGAGTATAAGTTTCAACTTCATTAGCTAATTTTAACATACCATCCTTACGAGTATAAGAATGGTTGGGGTTTAATGATTTACATACCTTTTTCAAATCAATCCCCAATATTTTACTTCTTTCAAATATCCAATGCCAGTCAAAGTTTGCTGAGTTATACCCACCAATAATTGATGGTTTAAGTTCATTGATTACTTTAAAGAATTCAATGATAGCACCTTTTTCTTCATTTTCATCAGTACACTCAATTACTCTATGGAATCCTTTATTGGTTTTGATACCAATCATGAAGATACGACCGTCCTTAGGTTCAAGAGAGGTCGTCTCCAAGTCATAAACCATTCGAGTAACCTCGTTATAGTTTTCAAACCCTTTGAATAATCTTTTTTCTTTAGATACAAGATATTGTTCGACCGGAGATAAAAGAGTTATTTTATCTTTGGCCTTATCTCCCCATGGGTCACACCCACCATCCCTAAAGAATTGAATAAGTTCTCTATAACCTTTCATGGATTTAACCAAGTAAGTCAATCCTTTTTCAAGTCGTTCATTTCCATGAGTTTCCAATTTCTCAATTAGAATACCATATTTAGACATGGCCTCTTTCTGTGATGTTTTTGAATCGTTATAAAATTTTAGTTTTTTTAAATCACCTACCCAAGCGAACGGGGTAAAAGTGTCTTTACGGATTTCTTTCCCTTTACCGGGAATCTCCTTAATTTTGTAAATACAGTTGTCTCGGTAGTCATACTCGATGGCAACTATAAACTCTTCCGGGTCATTTCCGTGGAGGAATGACTCAATTTCATTACTGTCTATCATATATTATCTTGGAGTGGTATATTAGCAATCACTTAGTTGTGAAGTTCGCCTTACTCATCGTAGATAAATATAGTTAATTAAATTTAAGAATCAAATTAGCAACAAGCAGTTTCAGAAATAAAACTTGGTTGGACATTAATATAGAGTTCTTCTCTAATTGGGAGTATTAGATTTCCCTCATCATTTTTAATTAAAAACTGTCCTTCATACCTTCCCGGAGTATTAGTATCTCTTGAGGTAAATTTAAAATAAATGTAGTATTCCGGAGCCGCTCCGTCAGGTAAAATCAAATTTACAATTTGAGCGGGGGCGGATACAATTTTAGGTATACCCGTCTCCACATCAATCATTGTAAAAAATATTGTAGAAACCTCTAAATCTTGCATAAGTTGTTGATAACCGGCTCTACCGTCTTTAACAACTTGCATTTTTAATACAGGTAATGTCGCGTTTTGTTTGATATAAAATTCCATAACAATAAATATATCGTTATGACTCTTTGCGTAAATCTCCGTTATAATGTTCAAACCTATCATGCTCCGTTGGAGTTAATAGTAAAAGACCTGAAGATAATTCATCTTTTTTTACTAATTGATACATATGGCTCATCCAAGTTTGTTCAAATGGATGTCCCCAAGTAGTGTCTAAAAACATTTTTTTATTACCATGTTTACTCACAATTTGAGGCCAATTACAATAATAAACTTCTCCACAACCATATGGTAAACCCTTGTAAGATAAAATTGAGGTGAATTTAGTTTTAGGTGCATTTGGGTCTAATCCCATGTGAGGCAGTGAAGGTTTGTCCGGCCAAAACTCCTCTCTAACGGATTGTGGTACATTGTACCATGACCATTGTGTCCCATTATCCCCATAAAATTCGGAGTAGTTAAGTTTTAAGAAATCAAAATTTTCTTTTTTAATTATTTCTAAAGACTTAGTGTATAAATTTGGGATATATCGATTAAATCCATTTCGACACACAGACCCTTCATTAGGGAAAAAAAACATATCATCCTCAAAGAATAAATAATAATCTAATTCCGTTTCATTAAAATGTTCTGCAATCCATTGTCTTCCACCACAAATCCCAAGATTTTCCTTTTTTATATGTTCAAAACCATGTTCTTCACATAATTGTAGATATTCTTCAGTGGTTGTTAAATCAGTTGAGTTGTCCAACAAAAATTTCTTTGTTTTTAACAAATAATCATTATCATATGTCTCCATTGATTTAATTAGTGTTTTAAATTGATTTGGGCTATTAAAAGTCAAAACATACATACCAACTTTACTTGTATCTAAATTGTTAACAATACTAACTTTAGATTCGTTTTTTGGAATTAACTTATCATTTTTCAAATCCTCAAAAAATTTACCAACTAACCCGCTCGAATCGATTTCAAAATAATTTATTAAATCAGAATGTTTATATGACATAATACTGAAGATAGATTCCTCAGTACCCATATATCCCTCCTCAAGTGTCGATTTTAACAATCCATAATAAATTGAGTTAATATCAGAAATACTATCTTTTGGACCTCCAAAGAATCCTCCTCGAGAAACTTTATTTACTTTACTACCGGCAATAGAGTTCAATTTATTATATTCAAATCCATGTATTTCTGTTTCAGCACCATAAGGAAAACTAATGAATGAAAATTTTGAAATATATTTTGATAATTTATCAAGGACTTTATCGTGAGTAAAATATCCCGGGTGGACGGTATTCGTTAAACCACCATCTATCCAAAACATATATTTGGAGTCGAATTTATCAAATATTTTTGCATCATGTAAAAGAAAAACTTTTGACATAACTAATGGATTATAATTTTCTAATTTTGCCTGTGTTGATTGTTCTAACCAACCGGCTTGGTTATACCAATTAGGATTATTTCTAATGTCTTGAATTAATGGAAAAAACTCAGAAGATGTAAACCAATCCATTGGTCTAACAATAAATTGAGTATTTGATTCGTTTCTTTTTTTAAAAACAAATTCTTTAAGACTCTCGTCTCCAAAAATTATCATATTTTCTTGAACATCCAATAATTGTTCAAATTTATCTAAATAATGTTGATACGACCTTGACCATCCTTCGGATAATTCTCCTCTACCAATATCCCAAATACCTGTTACTAATGTTATATTACTCATTTATATTATTTAATTCTGTTAACATTTTATAAAAACTTTTGTTTTTTTGAAAAAATTCTTCGGACCCTTCTTTAAAATTATCATGGTGCCACCAAATATCAAAATTTAGGGACTTAAACCATTCTTTGTGATTTTGGTACATTAATGACATATAATGTTCTTCATAAAACAATCTGTTTTGTTCGGGTAAAATTAATTTAACATAGTCATCAAATTGTTTAACTACCTTATCCCACAACTCTGTTTTACCCCCAAAGAACCCACCAATTACATGAACACTATTGTCATATGTTGTATAGTATTTAGCGTCTACAGTACCTTCCCAATAATTTCTTGAATTTTCTTTTGCTACCATAACAAACCTGTTGTCAGAATATTTAATTAAATTATTTAAAAAATTATCATTAAATAATGATGATTCATAATAAAATCTATGACCTTGTCCCGACAAATATTTATTTGGTATTAACCCTGTATGTGATAATCCAGCATCAAACCAAAAATAATAATCATAACTTTTGTCCTCATTTTTAAACCAAGAAAATTTAGAGTATTGAATTTCGTAACATCTATCAGATTTTTTAATACCTTCAATATCTTTAACACTATTAATCAAATCTTGATATTCATTTTGTGATAAATCAAATAAAACAAATTTTAATCTATCTTCAGAAATTTCATGATTTTTATAAAAAAACTCTTTTAAGTCTTCTAATTCTCTTTCAGAGGTGTAACAGATAAAATCTGCTTGTGTCATCTTTAATAAAGACAATAAACTAAAACGATAGTGGTCTTTTCTTCCTTGTCTTCCTCCTAACTCAGAACCATAAAGGTCTGAGTAAATACTTGTAATTATTTTAACCTTCATTATTATTTCTTAACTCTAAACATTTATCGTAATCTAAATATACTCCGTCTAACTTATCCGGGAAATAAACATTCCAATTATATGTCATAACATAATGATTTGAATCAAATGTTTTATTAATATCGGAATAATCTCTTTTTTGTACAACTAATGGTAATTTTGCTGAAAATGATTTCATGTTTGGATAAACCCCTTTATCTAAAAATTCGTCAATTGGAACTTGTTTATGGGTGTTCTCAATAATTTTATTGGTGTCCCACTCAACAATATATTCACAAGCCTTTTTAGTTAAAATGAACCCTGAAGTTCCAAAAATACCTCTATGTTTATCCGGGTCTTTTGGAGGTAATATTGTTAGGTCCACCAAATTTTCAGAAAATTTACTAAGAGGTCTGTGAATCGAAGGAGCAAAATGGAAAAAACTCCATTCTGTATTACTTAACTCCTCTTCAATCATTGGAATTAATTTTTTTGTGTAAGGCATAAAAAAGATGTCATCTTCAAACACCATTGCATATTCATAACCTCGTTCTAATATTATTTTAGCAACTTCTTGATGTGAATAAGCACAACCTTCGTAACTATTTGTATCAACAGCGTTGAACCTTTCAAACTCCCAACCCATGTATTCAAATTCTTTTGTAACCGTCTCTAACCTATCAGGTCTTCTTTCAAGGTTTATTACAAACTTTGGTATTTCATTAAAATTAATTTTCATATATTAAATTTGTTTTATCATTATGACCTCTTCTATGTGCAAATATTACTGACCCCATCTCAATTGCTAAACTAAGATTACGATTCCAATCAGTCCAATATCCAAATATATCAATGTCTTGTCTTGGACAATCATATCTATGTGTTAAAATAGACAGAATACTTTGGTCGTGTCTATGGTTTTCTTGATTACCATCTAAACATCCCGGAATTAACGATAACTTATATGCTTCGTCAAAAATATGTTGGTATTTACCATTTGATTTATATCCTATAAGTCCTGCCCATAATTGTTTACCACTTAACTCATCCTCACTAGCAGATAAACATTGTCTACAATCTGTATGAGTATAATCTCTATTAGTGTGAATATCTCCAACTAAAAAAATATCATCTTCTAATATTTTGTCATAAATAATTTTGATAGATTTTAGAGGACTAGCACCCGAATCTAACCACAAAACATTATTCCCTAATTTTGATGAATGATACATACAATAAATCTTATATACATAAGACTTAGGTTCCATAAATTTTGGATGTAAATCTGTTGAATTTTCAGGAAACTCAATAACTTCAACATTTTTTAATGAATTCAATGTTTTAATTTCATTTACATCTAATCCTAGATTATAAATAAAAATTCTATCAACAATATCAACACTATATTGATGGACACCACTTATCAAAGTGAGTAATGACTCATAATAAGCACTGTTAGTTGCGGTTACTAAAATATTATTATACATTTTTATTTAAAAAGTTTTGAATTAATTTTTCAGGAAACATGTATTCTTTTGCCAGTTCAAAATTTTTCTTAACTGAGTCTAATTTAGATAAATAAAATTCTGTATTTAATTTTTCTAAAATTGATGGTAAATCTTCATCACCTTCAAAATAGATAATACCATTCTCGTCAAAATATTGAGAAGTTGTTTTTGACCCAACATAAACAGGAATTGTTCCTGATAAGAAACAATCTAATATCTTTTCGGTAAAATAGTCTGTCTCAATACTATTTTCAATAACAATTGAAAACATATAATCTTTTAACGCGTCAATTTTATAATCAAGTTGTACATCACATCCTGACCCATAAAAATCAACTCTATTATCGTCTTTTAATCTGTCGTAAACTCTAAATCTCATTCTATGATAAGAATTCCAATTTTTCCAAGAAAAAATACAACTCGTTGTTTTTGATTTGTCATGTATATTAATGTCTTCCTCTCTTAACCAAGTACCTCCGTGGGGTATGTAGACAACATTATCCGATTGAGGTAATAAATTTTTGTGGTGAGTAAAAATGTATTTAAATTTTTCTTTATTTATAATAATATCTCGATAATTCTCACCATTAATAATTGGAGGTTCAATTAACCAAGCACAGTTTATTTTTGTGTCATCAATAGGTTGAGTAAAACACATACGGTCAGCATAAATTGCAATATTATGATTTTCAGGTTCTCTTTCCCAATTTGTTTTAGGGTCAATATATCTGGACAAACCCGGTTGTCCCACTAAATTTTCATCAATTAATTTTATTTTCATTTTATATTAAGTATTAATCAATCACACTAATATGTGATATTTTTATGTTTTTATTATTTACAAATCCGTAATACATGAATGTTGACGGCCAATGTATTGAATGATAATAAACATCATTAGTTTCTGTTATCATAACCATTTCTGCAATGTAATTATAAAGTATATCTAATTGTTTTTCTCTACCACCCTCTATTTCATAGAAATTAACATCCCCTAAATTTTCTTCAGATTTTCTATCACCAAATAAATAAACATTAGGTAAATTTATTATGTCTCCTAAACAACTAACACATGAAGATGTTAAATAAAAATTTCTATTAGATTTTTTTACTGATTCGTATAAATCAGAATATATTTGAATTAATCTTGGGTTAAAATTTTCTTTATCGCCATATCCATATAATCTTAATTGTATTGTTGAGTTTATTTGAGGATGAGTGTCTTTAAAATCTTTAACTTTTTTGTACACAATTTCGTTAAATTTTGGTAGTAATTTTGGTAATTCTTCATCTCGCGAAAAACCTTTACGGTCATGGTATTTGAAACTTGAAGTATATAAATCATTAACTTGATTATTAAAAAATACATCCCACCATTGTAATCCCGGATTATTAGAACTGTGACAAATATATTCATTATAATGTTTGTCAGTTATTGCGTGTTCTATAGTTGTGATACTATCAAACATTTTAAAATCTTCAGTGTTATAAAGTTCTTCAAACTGAATATCAAAAATACCATATCCATTGTTACCATTAGAATTTGACGCAAATATTAAATGACATTCATATCCAAGGTTTTTATAATAGTTTGCGAAATCTATTAGTTGTGTTGTTGCGGTATAAAAATTACCTAATAATCCAAAATTTAATTGTATTAATAATTTCATTAATATAGTATTTCAAATTTATTTAATCCTTTTGTATTAGCATATGAATCATAATTTCTAACATAATTATGTAGGAAAAATTTAGTTTCAGGGAATGAATATGAATTAATCATATCTTTTATTGATGATTGCATAACATGAACTTCTTTTGCCTTACTAAGCAAATAAATGTAATCAAAAATTAAAAATCTTTTATCATTACCAATAATTTTTAAATCTTGTCTAATCTTACTTTTATCCAAAAACATTCCACGGTCAGGGTCTTCGTGAACAAAAATAAAATCCTCGTCGTTCGGATTAAGAGTTCTATAAAGTTCGTGTTCTTTATCCAAGTCTCTTTCAACAAAATATTCATCAAATCTTAATTGGAATGGTAAATTTTCTGATAAGTAAAATCCTTCGTCAAATGTCTCTACTTGATTTTGTAATGCCCTTGATTTATCAAAACCAATTTTAATTAAATCATTTGATATATTATGATTAGCAATATATTCATCAACTTCAGCATCAGAATTTAACCCAATCGTTTTTAGATTGGGTAAATCTCGATACATAAATTTAATATTGTTTTCAAAATGTTTATAACAAAATATTGTTATTTCTCCAAATTGTTTGTAGTAATAACGAACAAGACCATTACAAGTAAAATGGTCTCCTAAACCCATATGATGGTAAATGTATTTCATATTAACTAACATGATTATGAGTTATTCTTCCTGTAATTCTATCACACCATCCTTTTGATTCAGAATAAGGCCATACCACCCAATAATCAGGTAATGCATCTGTTTGGAATTCTCTCCAAATCTTACAATAACCATCAGGGTCTCTTAACATCCCTGCAATTTCTGCTTTGTCAGCATCTTTTCTAAAAAGAGTTTCGTCTTTATCGTTATGAAACGCCACTACCCAAAAATCATAATCTGTTTCAGGTACACTAGAATATCCAACATCAACACAATGTTTAAACATCATACAGAAACTATTTTTCCATTCTTCTTCGGTTTCAAAGTTATAAGGGTTTGGTGGATATCCTTTGTCTAATGTATGTTTGTCAATCGCTCTTTTTTCAAATAAAAGACCTGAATATTTTTCATACTCCGTTAATGTCCTACTAGGTCCAAATCCGTAAGGTCCGTCATGACCTTCTTGTTCCTCTCCATCCATACCAAATAATTTTCTATTTGTGTGATGAGAGTGTCTATTTTTTTCTCCCCATGCTTTATCATCATCCCATTGTTTTGTTCTACCCTTACGAGTATATTCGTGAAACACAACAGGAAGATGTGGATGAAATAAATCATAACCCCAAGTGTATGCTCGTACTGCGATTGAAATTTCTTCACCGTGGAAATAATATTCGGGATTATGTTGTACCTCAATTGAGAATGCTCCTAAAGTAAAACAAAAATGTGCTGAGTAAAATCTTGCTGTCACAGGTTTTTTTAATTCTTTCCATCCCGGAATAGTTTCAGGTAAGAAGAAGACAGCACCTTCAGGGATAAATCTATCAAAGACCATTCTCCATGGTTCATTAACTCTACCCTCCGGATAATTTTCGGGGTCAAAGGATGGGACGTAACCCGTAAGTAAAGGCTTTTCGTATCCATCCTTCTGCAACCCCTTAATCATTTTTATTAAGATATCATCCCAATCTTTAACAAATCTCATATGAGAATCGATTTGAAGAGTATACGTTTCACCTTTATAAAGTTGTTGGGTTAGATTTCTTGCCCAACAAACACCTTTAGACTCTTCGTAAGGAATATCAAGTATTCTAAATCTTTTGTCTTTTCTATAATCCTCTAATTTATCAAAACCATCTTCTTCACTGAATTGTCTTGCAATTCCAAATGTGATATTTTTAGGCTTCTTGGCATTTGCCAACATATCTTTGATTGTTGGTTCTAATTGTGGGTCTCTATAGGACGCGATTTGAACAAATATTTTCATGTATTATACGTTTTAGGTAAAAATAAAAAACCCTCGAGATAAGTCGAGGGTTTAATTAAAAATTATTTATTTTTTTTTATGCACAACCAACAGGGTTTACTGTTGTAACTTCACCTATACCTCCGGTTACCTGATATGTTGCAGTTCCATTAGAATAATAACCATTAGGAGCTGTTGTTGATAACAATGTGTTAGTGTACAATATCTCACCAAGATTTGGTCCTATACCCGAAGCAATTGCTCCATAAATAGTTATTGGTGAACTTGAGAAATTAGAACAAGCAGTTGCCGAAACAGTTGCATCATACCCTAATGTATAAGTGTAGTAACCAATTGTTTTAGTTGGTGTTTGAGTTATTGTTGGTGTGTTAGTTGGTGTTTTAGTTAATGTTGGTGTTTGAGTTGGTGTTTGTGTTTGTGTTTGAGTTTGTGTTACAGTTGGTGTTAATGTAACACAAATACTAAATCCTCCAACAATAGAACCGTTAGATGATAACTGAACTATCTTTTGACTATTATTGTAATAACCTGTCATAACAATTGTAGTTGGACCTGATAATACATTATAGAATATTGTATTTTCATCAAAATTAACTTTATCACCATAAATCGTAATTGTTGAATTATATTGACCACAAGCTGCATCATATGTTGAACCCGAATAAACAGTAAACGCAAATCTTGTTTGAGTTGGTGTCGGTGTTGTTGTAGTTGTATTAGTTGGAGTATTTGTTGGAGTAGTTGTATTAGTTGGAGTTGGTGTAGGTGTTTCTGAAGTTGGGGTTACTGTTGGTGTTGAAGTTGGTGTACTTGTATTAGTTGGTGTTGAAGTTGGTGTACTTGTATTAGTTGAAGTTACCGATGGTGTTGGAGTTTTTGTTGGAGTTACCGATGGTGTTTGAGTTACTGTTGATGTTTGAGTTACTGTTGGTGTGTTAGTTGGTGTTTTAGTTAATGTTTGTGTAGGAGTGGCAGTATTTGTCGGAGTTTGTGTCGAAGTTTGAGTATTTGTTGGTGTGTTAGTTGGTGTTTGAGTTATAGTTGGTGTTTGTGTTAAAGTAACACAAGCACTAAATCCACCACCTTCAACTCCGTTCGTTAATTGAACAATAATTTGTGAGGAGTTATAATAACCTGTTAATCCTGTTGTGTCCGGACCTACGATATTATTGTAAAATACTGTATTATTATCAAAATTAACTTTATCACCATAAATCGTAATTGTTGAATTATATTGACCACAAGCCGCATCATATGTTGAACCCGAATAAACTGTAAATGGGAATCTATTTGCTGTTGGAGTATTAGTTGGTGTTACTGTTTTTGTTGGTGTATTTGTAGGTGTTGAGGTATTAGTTGGAGTATTAGTTGGTGTTACCGTTGGTGTTGTGGTAGATGTTGGGTTTGGAGTGGCAGTAATTAAACCAATACAACCATTAGGGTCAGATGATGTAATTTGTCCTGTTCCACCTGTCACTTGGAACCATGAAGTTCCATTAGAATAGTATCCATTATTTACAGGTGTTGATAACAATGTATTAACAAATAAAAATTCACCTACATTAGGACCTGTACCACCAGAAACACCACCATAGTAATTTGTTGGAGTATTTGAGTTATTACAAGATTCTTGGATTGTTGCCCCGGAACCTAACGAGTAACTATAATATGAAATTGTTTGTGTTGGTGATGCAGTATTTGTCGGTGTTTGCGTCGGTGATGCAGTATTTGTCGGTGTTTGAGTTGGTGATACAGTATTTGTTGGTGTTTGAGTTTGAGTTGCCGTGTTTGTTGGAGTTTGAGTTGCCGTGTTTGTTGGAGTTTGAGTTTGAGTTGCCGTGTTTGTTGGAGTTTGTGTTGGTGTCTCCGTATTTGTTGGCGTTTGTGTTTGTGTTTGTGTTTGAGTTTGAGTTGCCGTGTTTGTTGGCGTTTGAGTTTGTGTTGCCGTGTTTGTTGGCGTTTGAGTTTGTGTTGGAGTAGGCGTAGGAGTTTTAGTTTTTGTTGGGGTAGGTGTTATAGTCGGAGTTTGAGTTTGAGTCGCACTAATCGATGGAAAAACGCCTTGGTTAACCAAAGATACTGAATTTTTAAAAGATAAGGCAATTGAATATGTGTTATCAATTAACCAAATATTTTTAGTTTGATTAGGATTCAATTCGACTTGATATTCCCATAAAGAGTCTTCACATCTTCTATAATTAAAGTTCACTAAAGTTGAACCTGTGTTCGTTAAACTATATTTACTACATGCCATGTTATTTCTATTTAACTATAAATACTATAATAGTATTGATTTTATGTTTTTATGCTAAAATTTATTTTTTTATATATATCCGGTTGGGTTTGATGATGAAATTATTAACAACCATTAGGGTCAGATGAAGTAATTTGTCCAAGTCCACCTGTAACTTGATACCAAGCGGTACCGTTAGAGTAATAACCGTTTGCCACAGCTAATGTTAATCCAATATTAACATATAAGAATTCACCCACGTTAGGGCCTATTCCTCCAGCGACTGTTCCGTAAATTGTGTTAGGTGCTGAACTAAAGTCTGCACAAGCTAAATTCGCAGTTGAACCAGTACCTAAACTATATGTGTAATAACCAATTGTTGCTGTAGGTGTTGGAGTTGATGTTGTTGTTGGTGTGTTAGTTGGGGTTACACTTGGAGTGGTAGTATTAGTTGGGGTTACACTTGGGGTTGATGTATTAGTTGGTGTGTTAGTTGGGGTTACACTTGGAGTGGTAGTATTAGTTGGGGTTACACTTGGGGTTGATGTATTAGTTGGTGTGTTAGTTGGGGTTACACTTGGAGTGGTAGTATTAGTTGGTGTGCTTGTATTAGTTGGTGTTAAGGTTGGTGTAACACTTGGTGTTTGAGTATTAGTTGGTGTTAAGGTTGGTGTTTTAGTGTTAGTTGGCGTTACACTTGGTGTTTGAGTGTTAGTTGTTGTTACACTTGGTGTTTGAGTGTTAGTTGTTGTTACACTTGGTGTTTGAGTATTAGTTGTTGTTACACTTGGTGTTTGAGTATTAGTTGGGGTTTGTGTTGGAGTTGGAGTCTGTGTTGGACATAATGAGAAACTGTTTATTTCTCCGCCAGATAATAACTGAACAACTATCTGAGAGTTATTATAATATCCTGTCAATATACCTACACTATTTCCTACCATTGTATCATAAAATATGTTATTTTCATCAAACAATATTTTTTCACCATAAATAATAATTGATGGTTGATTAACTTGGTTACAGGCATCAGATGAGTTTGCTCCTGAAAAAACAGTAAACGCGTATCTATTACGTGTTGGAGTTAGAGTTTGAGTTGGAGTATTAGTTGGAGTTTGAGTGTTTGTAGGTGTAACACTTGGTGTTTGAGTATTTGTTGGAGTCTGTGTTGGAGTTTTTGTTTGAGTAGGTGTAACACTTGGTGTTTGAGTATTTGTTGGCGTTGGCGTTGATGTACTAGTTACCGTTGGTGTTGGCGTCGGACCTAAAACATCTAAACTATAAGTGTAACCATATGTTGGTACATAACAATTGTATGTCCCATAAACATATTCTGAAATATAATTAAATGGAAATACTTGGGTCCCAAGACTGATTGTTCCCCCTGATTGAGGTAGAAATGTCACATTTGTAGTTAAACCACTTAAATTATTACTTAAAATTCTTATTCCGATTGCCATATCAATAAATACTCATTTTTTCTATTTTATTCTTTTTTAAAAACAAACTCCCTCGTTTATTATTAATGTTCCTGATAGTTGGATAAATTTGGTACCATCGGATATTGTAAAATTAGCATTAACCGGAGGTATTGACAATAGTCTATTACCAAATATATTATCACCTATTTCTAATTGAGTGAAAGGTTTTGTCGAATATATCGTAACATTTGCAGGATTTGCAAATAAATTTATCGATTCACAAACATTTTGGTACCACCCACCTGTTCTTAAATTTTGAATATAAATAGGTTGTGGTGTGTTAGATGGTGTTGCAGTATTAGTTGGTGTCGGAGTTTGTGTTGTCGGAGTTGCAGATAAACTAACAGTAGGGGTAACAGTAGGGGTTATTGAAGGTGTTGGAGTATTTGACGGACACAATCCAATATTATTTATTGTTAATGGGGACCCATAATCTTCTTGAATTAAATCGTCCGCACAAACAAAATCAGTTTGTAATGGATTTACTTGTGAAACACTAATAATTCCTGTACAACCTGTCCATTTATAATATCCTTCTTGAATATTATTATAATTTGTTATTTGATATTGATTACAACTCATTATTATTTTTTAGTTTTTTATAACTCATATTTTGATTTGTAGTCCGTATTTTGTTTTATCATCATTAAAGTTTTGTTGTGTACATTTTAACTTATTTTAATATATCCGTAATATAATATTTGCAAACTCACCATTATAATTTACACTGTTTATTGTTATTGTATTTGACATATTTTATTTATATATTAATTATTAACAGTCATTTGGTGTTGTACAATAAAAAGTTGTACCATCATTTGTTTTAAGGAAATATTTATTGATACAACTATCGCCATTAGTATAACTTACTGTATCAACAAACTCTGTGGATGTAGCAGTATAAGTAACCTCTATACTATCAAAAGAGGGTCCTCCATAACTATAAATTTGAAACTCTCCTAACTCAAATGCTCCCACAGTCATATCATAATTCTCTATTGTAATAGTATCTTGAAGATTAAGAGTTTGTATAGAAGCTCCAATATAACATTCAATAGTAAAATAATAACTATAAGTTAATTTAT
>Ga0181351_1000064_pt1 | contig 28496 bp, 35 predicted proteins | sample Su13VDMM15SD_FD_170485 | JGI IMG/M metagenome (GOLD analysis project Ga0181351, IMG submission 170485) | Freshwater viral communities from Lake Michigan, USA - Su13.VD.MM15.S.D | ecosystem: Environmental > Aquatic > Freshwater > Lake | place: USA: Michigan | collected 2013-07-16 | reverse complement strand
AACTATGGTTTCTTCAAACGGCCACTGTTCGTAAATCTCTTTTGGGCTTAACCAACCGCCGGCATCAAAACTCATGTACTCTTTGTACTCACAATCGTTATCCCATCCCACTGGCATACCATTGTAACCAATACCAATGATTGTGTTATCTTTTACAACAACACAACCAACTTGAAGGCGTTTAGCTGAGGACAACTGAGCATAAACCTCAGCTGCCTTCATGTGTGCATCAATAAATTTCTGCTTCATACTTCAATTGTTTTCAATTTAAATTCATCGGCACGACTTTCATAACCAATATAACCACGTGGGTTACAAACAATTCGTGTTTCACCAATCACATAATCAAATGTTTCATGTGTATGACCATGAGTCCACAATTTGATTTGTGGATTATCCAAAATGAATTGTGATAAATCAGAACTATATCCACCATTCATCAATGTTTCATTTTGGTATCTTGGGTGTGTAGAAAGTTTTGATGGTGCATGGTGACCAACAACAACAAACTTTTGATTGTCTTTACCTCTAACGACATGATAGATGTAGTCAACCATTTTGTTATGGTCTTCCACAGCATCTTGAGGTGAAAACTTAGCCACACGCTCATGGAAATTACCATCAGCATCACGAAATGAAACTTTCTTATTGCTATTTTTTACGCAACGAAAATCATTCATCATGCTACCAATAGCATTGAGTGTCATTGGATCACTTTCATTCATATCAGTCCATAAAGTTCCACCAATAAAGGTAACACCGTCAAGTGTGACGGTCTCTTTATCTAAAATGTGTAGATTTTGAAAGTATTGGAGATTGTATTTCAAATCTCTTAAAGTGGTGGCAAAGTCACCGTGATAGTGTTCATGGTTGCCGGTAATATAGATAACGTGCTTAAATTCACCAGAGCAATTCTTAAAGAATTCATGGATTGCCTCTGACTTGTCTCTCTGTGAACCTAGTTCTAGCAAGTCTTTAGCCACACAGATATCACCTGATAAAATCAGGACATCAGCATTATCTTTATTCTCTAAGGTTAATGATCCAAACTCAAGGTGCAAATCAGAACAAACTGCAATTTTCATAATATATCCTCACAATACTACCATTATATCACAGTAGTATAACAAATGCGGCAATCATACGATGACGTTGAAGGCTGCCTTATTAACTAAAAATGTCCTTTGGGGATTTTCTTCTGAGTATACCTTGATAAACACCTTCTCATCAACTAATGAAGTTTCGTTAATATTATGGCAATAAACGATATCGCCTGTGTAGATGTTTTTTAGTTTCGTAGGTTTCATAATAAAAATCCATATTAATACATTTGTTCTGGTTTCTTACCAATGTTGTATTTGGTAACCAATTCCCATTCATTCTTTTCTTTGAACGATATAATCTTGATTTGATGTATCGGTGCAATGTTATCAATCATAATTTGTGGGTTTATAATAGTTACCAAACCCCATTCTTCTAATAACTTTGCGATAGCGTTACGTCTTTGTATGTCATTCTCAGATATATTTGAAGGTTTACCATCTAATAAAAATAATTCTTTAAAGTGGGTGATGTAATATTGTCCTTGTTTATGGAGAATATGACATGATTGGTACAACACCTTTTCTTTCCGTGAAGATACACCGATTCTGGTCAATGTTTCACGAACCTTCAAAAAATCATCCTGCTCATTGAGTGTTACCTCAACAAACTGTTTTAAATCTACCATGATGCTTATCCACCTGTATCGGTTTTCTTTTTTAATAGTTGGATTTGTTCATCACTCAATAGGCGTAAAGCTTCAATAGCTTTTGAATCTGACAGGCCATAGGCCAACTTGACACATTCTATATCTTCACTTTTTTCAGACTTAACCCACTTTGCGAAAGGTCTTTTCTTGGACCTAATGGTATATATGAGAAAATCATTTTGAAGCTTTTTATCTAGAAAGTGTCTCCGGTTCATTTCATTGGCATACATTATACAGTCGGAATGATAAGATAACGACCGATTAACGATAAAAGGTAGATACTCTTTTTCTGTTAATTCATCAACGATAATTTCTTTCTTATTCTGGAGAATGGCATTTACATAATCAAATGGATTACTCATAACATTCTCACTAGACCAATTGTATCAATCGTTGTTAACAAGATGTAGTTAGCCAACATCCCAAATGATTTCCGAGTATAACTAGCCCAAGCATACATGGCACAACCAGCGATCCAAACAGGATACAGAGCCAGAAGAGGAGGATTTGGGACGGTAAGTGCCATGGTAATTGAGCAACCAATAGAAATAGCCCAAGCCAACAACTCAACAATAAAACGAAACCGATGAGAAGTAAAGTCATCTTTGATCCATGAAAAAGTATTTAGAATTATGGTGTTCATTTAAACTCACACCCAACCATCAACTCAGTCAAACAGGCAACTGTATTGATCTCTTGGTCAGCAACGAATGCTTGCTTGTATTGATAGTCAGCAAGAATAATGACTGCTTGTGGAATACTCTGTGGTTTTAAAACATCATACAGGTTATCATAGATTTTACGGAAGAATGTTGTTGCATCAACATCATTACTTGCAACCCACTTACGAATAGCACCAAAGTCTTTGTCTTTGATGTATTTGATAATATCACCTATTGATACTTCCACTATATGTGCAAGGATGCCACTATCAATCTTACCAAACTGTGAGTACCGTTGCAACTCATTGATTACACGGCGAAAGTCTGGAAAGTGTTTCTTGACCAACTCGACAACAACCTTGTCCTCATAGTCAACTTTTTCACTTCGCAAAACTGATTGGATTCTCTTAAAGAACTGAGTGGCCATCTGTGCCTTCTCATTGTTCTTTAGTGCAAAGTCAATAACTGCACACCGACTGTGCAATGGGTCAATGATACGATTCTTAAAGTTACAAGTAAAAATGAACGAGCAGTTACCAGCAAACTCTTCAATCGCATTACGCAAAGCAGGTTGAGTTGAATTTGGATTCAGGTAGTCAGCCTCATCAATGATAATGACTTTACGACCACCTGCAAGAGACATAGACGATGCAAAGTTTTTAATCTTCACACGAAATGTATCAATACCAGATTCATCTGAACCGTTAATGACTAGATAATCACAACCAATCTCTTCACACATGGCTTTAGCAACTGTAGTTTTACCTACACCTGCACCACCAGCTAGAAGAAGGTTGGGAATATTATTTTGCGTGACGTACTCCTGAAACGGTGTTTTCAACCGTTCAGGAAGAATACAATCAGCAATCTTTTTAGGACGATACTTCTCTGTCCATAACAAATGTTCCATCATTCACAAACCCCATAATATAAAATAAAAACTTAGACAGATTGATTCATGCGAGCAACGACTTCAAGATACTTTTCTTCAACAGTCCATGTATTGTTACCAATGCCATAGATTGCAGTTACTTTCTCTTCTTCTTCATTTAGAATTTCAAAAACACTAATCACATGGTCAGGGTTAATGGCGATGGAATCTGTAGCATTACCCTTGAATCTATTTGTAAAGTAGACTAGCATATTAAGCCTTTGTAAAAGTAGAACCAGTCTCAGTAGAGACCCAGTACTGAAGGTTTACAGTCTTGTGTTTGAAATTTGAAATGCCTTTTGATGAGATTTGAACATCGTATCCACCGAAAAGCAACTTTGCAATGTGCTCTGTCTTAAAGATGAAACGGAACTTATCACCATTACCAGCAGAAACTTCAAGTGCATCGGTATGTGCGGAACTATCTGCACTATCAAATGTCAACAGAGTAACTTTTTCGCCGTCAGATTCAACAGCAATCTGTGGTGAACCAAGAGCACCGGCTGCATCCATAACCCATTTGAAATCTTCATCAGACAATGTGAATGAGACTTCTGGATCAGGCATAGTCAATTCTTTCTCAGGTGGTGAATTGATGGAACTTGGCTCACAGAAACGATAACGAATCTTACTGCGACCTTTGTTGCCAACAATCTTAACTTCTTTCTCTGAGAACTCAAAGGTTGGGGTATCTTTGTGTAGAGAAACAACAGACAAAAATTTGTTCAAATCATAGATACCAAACTCATTTGGAACATCTTCTTTGATTGTGACCTGAGCAAGAATGTTCTTGCCAGAAGAAATTGTCTTTAAAACATTACCTTTCTTGAAAAGGATACCTTGGTTAATCTTACCAAAGTTTTTCAATACTTCAATTGTATCCGTAGATAACTGCATAATATACTCCATATTGTAATTGAAACACCATTATAACACATCATTTTATAAACCGCAATACTCTTTCTACATCTTTACCTAAGTCTTGAATTGTACCGTTATTGGCAATCGTATAGTTAAATTCACAGCCTACCCAATCCCATTCCGATTTATGGATATTTTCAAATTGCATGAATTTGGTTCTTTCGGTATCTAATTGAATTTTTTCAAGCCAAGTAAACCAATCTGGATCTACACCACGTTTGACACGAATAACAATACCACCATTGTCTTGGATGTATTTTATTTCATTTTGAAATCTAACATCAGTAACAACCACATCTTTACCTTTGGCACGATTCAATAACGAAATGACCCAAATATCTTTATGGAAAACATCACGACCTGCCTCGGTGCCCATCTTCTGTAGAGCTTCACGAGGAGTAAATTCACGACCGAATTTTTCACTCCAATAGGAATCAGGTTGTTCACGCCACTTTCGGCTCATCTCGGTATCTCCCTCAAGGAGTTCCCGAGACCAACCAAACATTACTGCACAAGCATCTTTAAGTGGTTTGGCGAAACTGTCTTTGATGAAACCCTTTTGTTCAAGGATATCACCAACAGTTCCCTTGCCTGATCCGATAAAACCAACCAAACCAATTATCATGTTTCTAATTCCTCTTCCTCTTCCTCAAGATCGAATAAAGTATTCAATGACTTTTTGGTTTTTGTTGATACACTATTGTAGAGGAATCCATCGTTAACTCCTTTAACAATCAGTTCATTCATGTTTGGTGTTAATGATGATACAGCGGGAACAAAATAACCAAATTTAACTTTAGGTGACATTTTTTTACCGTAAAGAACATCTAAATTTTCAGCATTCGTATACCATTCTTCACAAGCTTTTTTGATGCGAGCTACATACGTCTCCTCTGCATCCCAACCCTTTAGAAGAGCTGTATGTAGAACAACCCTATATTCTTTAGCTTTTGGATATTTAACCATAGCATCACCTATTGCATATGCTATTTTTTTCATCGATTCAGTTGAATACCAAAGATATTTAATATCATCTGTATCTGGATAATAACTTTTAAAATCTTTAAGAGCTGAATCAGAAGCAAATGATTTAATTTGTATTGATTTACCGGTAACATCAGTTTTATTTGAAAACTTATTAAAAATTTCCGATGATATACTATCTTTTATTTTTTTACTCCAACCGCTTCCGTGTGTTATCGTATTAACAAAAAAACAAATATCTTCTCTAGTTTGATTAATTGTTTTATTTTGAATTCCTATATTAAGTTGATGTAAAACATCTCCTTTTTTTAATCTTCCAGCTGGTCTATGTTTTGAGTTATCACCACCAAATTTTAATATAAAAGCACGATCAAGTTCACGATCTGAAAAATTATCCATGCCTTTATACACAACACAGATAACATTTTTAACACCCTGTTCTTTCAAAACAGCTATTCGTGTATGCCCCCCAAGAATAGATAAAACACCATTTTTATGTAATCTGAGTGAAGGTGGACCATATTCTAATGAAAAACCAGTATCAATTATATTATCTCTAATATCGGGTTTCAAATCATTCTCACCACCTTCTCTAAATTCTTGGGAATATAGGGTGGAGAAGTCTACATCTTTAAACTCAACCAATTGAAATATACATCCATCAGAATCTGGTACTATAACAATAGGTAGTTGTTTATTATCAATAGGATTTTTAAAAGTGGTTCCATAAGATTCCGGTTTTGATAATACATTTACCAATTCCAATGATAATAACAAATCACTCTTTTTGAATGATTTGATCTTTTTAATATCTATAATATGTTTCATAATATAAAAAACTCCTTACAATTTACCGGTGTATTGAGCAACAGCAGGCATATTGCCACTAAAGGCATATGAACCAATATGCTGTAATTTCATCCATGGGCATAGGTGAATTTTACCACCAATCTTACGCCACATTTGGCAGAACATATAGTCCTCTGACAGGTACCTTTCACTACCACCGCCTGTGATAGATTCTTTGGTGTCAATTACTGTATCAAAGTAAGCATGAATGTATCGTGAACCATCAAAGTTAGCCTGACCAATATGATCTGGTTTGTATTTGATAAGTGGGTATGCTTCTTGCATCATATCAAATACATGACGTTTAATCAGCATATGTCCTGTACCAATCTCCATCACTTCTAATGGATCTGATACTTGGAATGATTGTGTACCTTTCACTACGTTGAAAACATATTCACCAACCAACTCTTGTAATGCACCTGGATCCATTTCAGGATGTGCTCTTGCAGCTGCAGCAACGTTACCCCAATTAATAGATTTCTTGGGATATGGGCCACCGACAACATCTTTATCGAGTGCTAAGAGTGCAAGAACATCTTGCGGTGAGTAATGAATGTCTGAGTCGATGAATAGTAAATGTGTATATCCTGAACGGAGAAACTCATCGACTAGGTAATTACGAGCACGAGTAATAAGTGATTCATTAAACAAAAAGGAGAATCGTGTTTCGATTCCGTATTTGTTAAATGTTGTTTGCAAATCTAGGCAGGACTTCATATAGAGTCCATGTGCCATACCACCATACATGGGTGTGGCAATGAAAATTTTATTCTTTTTTAATTCTTCAATATTGACTTGAATTTCCATAGTGTATCCATAAAGTAAAAAAAGGAGAGATACTAATATATATCTCTCCTTGCTCAACAAAGCGCCGTTAAATTAGGTGAATGTTGTCTCACCGCTCTGGCGTAATGCCATGATACCAGCAGCAACGATACGTTTCGTTGGTGTACCGAGGCGATAGAAAGAAACTTTCTCACCATTGGTATTGATGCGGCTGTTCAGGTAAATTGAATGACCTTCTTTACGCAACTCATTGACAGTAGCGCTTGGGTTCTTTACCCCGAACTTAGCAGCCATTTGATTGGCGGTAAGTGTGTTGTATGTGCTGTCTTTGGTTAGGTAAGAGAGGACTTTTGATTTTGCTGACATTGTATAACTCCATAATTTAAAATGAATCACTTGCAAAGAAACTTATCTGAGGTGTGATTCGAACCTCAAGATTAGATACCATTATATCATAAAGAATGCTCATGTGAGGCAGACATGAGCACCATTGCCTAGAAAGGAATTTCTTCTGAAGGTTTAACTTCTTCGGCAACAACCGTTTGCACCAAAATGGATTCGGTATTTGCACCCGCATCAACTTTTGTATACAGGTCAAGGAAAGACATTTTGGTGTCATCATCAAAACGATTCAGGCACAACTCAATGGCTTTCATTCGATTACCGAATACACCATAAGTTTTTGAAATGTGTACCAAGCGGCGAGTAGAAATCACTTCATCAACTCCGCCTTCTACGAAAGTTTTGCGAATCACATCTGCCCAAGTAACAAGTTTCTCGGCAAATTCATCATCAGCTTTACCAAACGATGTTAATTCTTTCTTGATAATCTTACGCTCAACGGCAACTGGAGGCCAATCTTGTTCGTATGTATTGAGGAATCGTTCAAGGAAGGCTTCGTTAAGGACATTGGTGAACATATAACGACCATCTTCTGAACCTTTACCTTTAGTGTTTGCAGTAGCAACAATGGTAAAACCTTCAGCAGGAACCACATTCTCATTTTTCTTTTTCAACAAGAATGGTTTACCTTCAAGTACACGCTGCAAGCAGGAAAGGTTCTGAGCACCGTAATCAATTTCATCAATACACAATACGGCACCTTGACGAGCAGCAACCGTAACCGGACCGTCACGCCATTCCATCTGACCATTAATCAGAACATAGTTACCGAGCAAATCACTTTCATCGGTTTCAGGTGTCATTGAAACACAAATAAACTTGCGACCAACTTTGGCACAAGCTTGCTCAACTGACATTGTTTTACCATTACCGGAATGACCAGTAATGAAGATTGGGTAGAATTGCTTTGATGAAACGATTTTCAACAAGTCATCATAGTTGCCAAACGGCACATAATTTTTGTAGACCTTGGGAACCAGATTTTCTGTTTCAAGGTCAGTAACCACACTAGCAATACGGTTGCCAACAACCGGTTGACTTTCTGTTTGTTTCGGCATCTTAATAACCTGTGCTGTCATATCAATTGTAGCTGCGGCAGGCACAGCGCTAGAATTAGGAACTCGGTACAAACCATGACCAACTCGGTTTGATTCTTCCCGTGTAAACCAAGGTACTGAAGAAATACCAATTTCAGAGCAAATCTGTTTAATTTCAGATTTGGTTACGGTATCTTTACCGAGGTTTGTAAGCAAAGCGAAAAACTTCTCACGGACTTCAACTTTAGTGGTACGCATTTAAAACTCCAAATTTCACTAGAACATCCATTATACAATAAGATAGTGCTGCCTGTCAAGGCCTCTGTTGTAAAAATACAACAGTCTAGACGGCAATACCATCAATAAACCGGTTGACCATCACTCGATTAACTTGTTTCTTTTTATTCATTTTCATAAACGCATTTTTCAACTTGTTTGCCGTAACAGTACCTGTCACCGACAATTCTTCATCTTCAATATTCATTTCTGAACCACCGGGCATCATAAAGAATGCATTATAACCTGGATTGAAAGATTCGAGGAATTTTTCACTCTTCAACTTCTTACTCAAGCTCTGAACAAATTCAGAACGGTGATATTGCCAATTTGTATACTGAAAATCTTCATTGCAAATCTGTTTAACAGTACGACCTTTTTTATCGTAGTATTTGTTTGTAACAGAGTTTGTTAAATTACGACCAGTTTCAGTAATGAAAAAACCAAAAATCTTAGCACCAGTCACAGCACGGAACCAATCGAAAATTGCAACACGCAAACTATCATCAATATTGTAATGACTATCATTTAAGTGGAAGTCGAGTTTAATTTGCAATTTAGAATCACGGTCTTTAATGTAAATATTTTCAATACGTGCTTGAAACCGTTTTGCTTCATATGGTAATTTGTTAAAATCTGTTTTTGACACTTCACGAGATTTAGTAACAAAATCGGCAGTATCAGCATCACCGTCATGTACAATTACAAGGTTAACCAAATCAAGGTTGTTCACTTTGCGGAATTGTTTTGTAATTGAACCAAGAGCAACCATTGCCTGAACCAAAGGAGTATTACCCATAGATTCAGTAACAGGGATACCATGGCGAGGTCCAGAATTATAAGCATTACGCAAAGCAATCATATTGCGAATAGCACCATTAAATTCAGCACCACTCATTTTAGAATTGAGGTACTCTCGCAGATAAACTGGTTGCAAGAACAAATCACCATCTTCATAAGAAAAACCAGATTGTGGTGCTTGACCTTTAAAATCAAACTTACGGGCCGTTTGAGAATCACCGAAACCATACACAACAAATGGAATATTCACTTTGCGACAGAACATGGTAAGAACCAAAATCTGTTCAATAGAAGCGCCCATATTACCACGCATAGAACCAGAGCAATCAAGCAATAGAACCAGTCCATGTGATTTGCCTTTTGGCACTCGCATGATTTTTTTGAAAATGTTATCTTCAACTTTATACTTGTAAAGTTTACCAATATCAATATCGCCTGTGTTGGACACTTTAGCTTTCGCATATGATCGAGCAGCTTTCTTCATTTCAAATTCTTTTGTAAGCAGACCAATGTACCGGTCATTTTTCAACTTGAATTCTTTTACCAATGCGTTGCATTCATCAACTTTTTGTTCGTTTTTATAAAAGTAAAATTCATACAAATGCTGATGCACAACCTTAGCTGGTGTAACAATTTTTTCCAAATCTACTTGTGGAATTTTAGTGTAGACAAAAGGCCGGCATTTTTCATTGACCAGTTCTACTTCTTTGTTACGAAAGGCTTCATCTGTGGTGCAAATAGGTTCAAAATCATCATCAACATTTGGCTTTGAATCTTTCACACGGTTTAAATTGGCGCCTTGTTGGTCGCCAGATTCACCCTCACCGCTTTCACCATCACCATCTTCATCCGATTCTTCATCAGATTCACCAGATTTATCAGAGGCTTCAGCATCGCTGTCATCCGTATCTTCATCAGAATCACCATCCTCATCAGAAGGAGAAGAATCATCATAATCATAATCTGAGGAATCCGAATCGCTATCTTCAAATTCAAATTCGCCGTTTGGATCAGACATGAACATTTGTTGCTGTGTTTCAAATTGCTCATCTTTCGAGTAACCGAAAACAACTTCAGTAACACGAACAACATCTTCCCATGTTTCACAATCTTCTACATCATTGACCATTTTCACTTCTTCATCGGTGAAATTGATAACAATGGTGCCACCAGATTTGGTGTAAATGTTCAAACGGTCGATGAATGATAATCCATTAACGTCACGGGTTTTAATACCGAAGAAATCACGGTCTAAAAGGCTTTGGTAACCTTTGATGAAAGACTGGCGAATGCCAGGATATTTACGTTTGATTTTCTTTTCAATACGGGCATCTTCAACAACATTCAAGAAGCCTTTGAAATTACGACCACGACCTGAGATAGCATCATGCCATCCTTCAGCAGGTGTATAACGTGCATGACCAACTTCATGGCCTAGCAACAGGTCGTACAAATCGCCTGACATATCTTTCCAGATAGGGCAGTATAAAATACGATTAGTTGGATCAAACCTTGCCGTAGAGATTTTATCATGTACGATGGTCAGGTTTTCGGTGGCAAGTAATTTTGCCAATTGAGACTTTGTTTCAACAGTAAATGTCATAGTATGTTTTTTCTCTTTAAGAACATCCAGTATAACACAATCCTACTTGGATTGCAAGGACTTTATGTAGTCGGTAAGCTGTTGATTTAATTGGGGATTCTTACAGACTTCACTAAGGATATCTTTAATACCGTGAGTCTGAAATGCCTCCAGAACATCATGGACACAAGAGAAATAGTGCATCTCCTGCTGTTCCAACAATGTATGGGAGTAATCTTCTGAGGGTGCAAGTTGAAGTGTATCGTTCATGTATATCTCCTATCAATACAACCAGTATAACACAACTGGCTACCATGTCAAGGCAATAATTGATTTGTTGCTTATTTACAACATTATGGCTTATAAAATATAAAAATTGGCTCATACTTCAACCAGGTCTTATCGTTGATTTTACAGAAGTTTTTAGATTTAGGTAAACCGGTTTCTGTGTCAATACGATTACCACCAGGCATTTGAGCTAACGCCATTTTCATTTTACCTTGATATTGCATTCCAAAGGAAGTTAGAAAGTCTATAGAATCTTGTTCCAATGGTAGTGTTTTACCATCAAAAACAGCATCTGCAATATTCCATAAAAGATACCTATCATTACGAAGATACTCAACACAAGTTTCTAATGTTTTTCTTAGAAAACCATCTCTCCACAAATCATACTGAGAAAACTTTTTATATGATTGTTCACCATCTTCTGAATAAGCTTCTTTTGAAAAATATGGTGGTGATGTAAAAATTATATCCAACTTTCCTTTATATTTCTGAAAAGCAGGATCTTTATGTATCTCTTCAGACCCATGTTGGAAGATTTCATAAGTATGTATTTTAGGAAACAATCCATTTGCACGATAAGTTTTTGTGTTAAATAATTCTGCAAAATCATGGTATTTTGTTTTACCATTTTCAATATTATGATCCGTATTAGGATCAGTACCAATGTAATGAATATTTCTGCTATCATCAACAGATAAAGCACCCAACAATCTACCACCCCATCCTGCTGATGGATCATAGATATTGATTTGATCTTGCGTCTTAAAATTTTCTGTAAATTTTTCATACAGAAATTTGGCAGTTAATGGTGGAAAGTTAACTGCATACTGACAAAATGAAATACGAAAAGCTTTCAATCCAACAGGAAATAATTTTTGACCTTTCTCATATAAACGAATACGAAACGATTGTGCGTCTTTATGTTCAACATTTGTTTTACATTGTTCAGGTATAGAAATTGATAACAATTCATCTTTCGCAATTCGTAAGTAAGTTTGACCCTTTAATTCTTCATTATAGCCAGTGTATTCTTTATCACCAACATTTGGTTCGAGCCAATAGTCATGTGTATCATATACTCTGGCTTTAGTTTCAAACCATTCAATGAATTCTTTTGTTGATGTAGCTTTAAAAACCAGCGAACCAAGCTCAATCATACTATTCAGTTTAATTGGTGTAGAGTAATGATAGAAAGAATCTCGTTTAAAATGTCTTGAAGCATAAGTGATGAATGTATCTAATAATGAATCTTTTGCAAAGTAATCGTAGATAGACTTACCCTTCTCAACATCTTTTGTGTAGTTGATTCTAGTTTTCATCATGGTAGGAAACCATTGATTAACAGCATTACCAATATTGCTTGTATTACGAATTACATTCATTTCACCTGTCAATTCATCTTTAACAAGAAACTTATGAACAGGAAATGTGGACATATCATTAAACTGGTCTATGATTTGATGCTCATCATATCCAACTCTAGGTGGTTGTCCCTTTTCATCCCATAACTCAACAACAGTTTTACGAAGGCTAATAGCCCACTCTCGAAACTCTTCTTTAGTCATTTTCAAAACTTCTTCAAATTTCTTATTGCAAGTAGAATCTATTAGTTCTCTATTCTTTTCGTAAAAATATTTCATAATCTCTCATGTTTATAAACTACACCTGGTATACTACCACCTGACCAACTAGTAACACCTACGTTCAACATACCATTTTTTTCATAAAATGCTCTTGCTCTAGGATTTTCAGCACGGACAGTTAACCAAACAAGTTTATGCATATTAAAAAATTCATGTAATACTTTTTTTGCATTACCTGAACCTTGGTCTAGCGTAACAATCTGTCCTATATGTGCATCACCTTTTTCAGCTATCAATTCACCAATTCGCACCTTTCTCTTATAGACACCAAACACAATAACAACACCATCATGTAGAATGACATTATTATTGGCAAGTTTTCTTTTTAGGTAATCTTGCCTGATATGAGGAAAGTAGTCCTTTTTATATGGTGCAAATATGGATTCTATCACAGATAGATCGTCAATTGTGGCAATATTAAGCATTTTTATTTCCAAGTCGTTTAATTTTCTTAATAAGTTTACTCTGCCTATCTCTTGCTAATTGCAACGCAACTGGCTTTGAATAAGAGGTATACTTGATACCATTCATGTGGTCAAGTTCATGTTTGAAACAACGGGCAGTTAACCCTTCCATACGCATTTGTTTCAGCTGCCCATTCTCATTAATGAATTGTGCCATGATCCACTCTGGTCTTTCCACATTTAAGGTCAGTCCAGGGAATGACAAACATCCTTCTTTGTCTTTATGAAAATTAGGTGATTCATCAATGATAATAGGGTTAATACAAGCCCATGAATCATCTGGTGTACCCATAACAAACACTCGTTCAAAAACACCACATTGGTTAGCAGATAGTCCGATACCACTATACATCTTCATGGTCATTCGCAGTCTCTTAGAAAGCAATGTCATGTTTGCATTAGGTAAAGGCAAATCATATTCGGGAATACGTTGATCCAACATTGGATGGTTTTCACCAAACAAGATCAATGGTTCAACAGTAGGTTCTGCAATGCCTGCTTCTATTTCGGTATTAATTGTAAAGATATCACTCATTATATTAGCACCCAATCCTCGGCAAAATTTTCAGCCGTTTGTTCGTTATCAAAAAACACAGCCTCATTATAGTCTGTTACTGCTGCATAAAGCAAGACCATGTACTTACTATTGCCTGACTGTGTAACGTATACCTGACTAGTCTTGTTTTCTTTACCGTCGGTATATTCACTCAATTTCCTAAACTCACTCATTTCATTATCCTTGAAAAATTCTTGACTTTCTCGAACCGGATTACTGACCTGAATTTATCTTGCAGTATATCACCCTTATGAGAAATAACAAACACATTAGTACCTTCTAACATCTGTAAAATCGTCATTAGATATTCAGTACCATTAGCATCTAATGAAGAATCAAACACTTCATCTAAAATCAAAAGGTTAGTGTTTGCTGAATTCTTTAACTTAGCAACTGCACGCCAGCTAAATAATAAAGCCAAATCAATCTTCTGTTTTTCACCTTCACTAAAACTAGCATATGTAAAATCATCTCTATGCCTTGATTTGATTGTTTCTTTAAATGATTCATCAAGGTTAAAGTTTACAAAGAAATCAAATGATGCTAGATACTTGTTTACCAATTTATTGATGATTGGCAAATATTGTTTGATAATCTTGGTTTTAATACCAGTATCTTTCAATAGTCCTGCTGCAGCATCATAGTAAACTCTTTCATCAATCAAGGCCTTCAATTCTCCTTTCAATGATTCTAGTTTTAATTCCAGTTCTTTCAATTCACCTGAAGAATCTTCGGTATTGGCCTTAGAAACTTTAAGTTCAGCAATCATCTTCTCAAGTTTCTTGATATACTTATTGGTCTCCGTAATAGATGTATTGTTTGTTGCAATCTTAATTTGAAGTGCTTGTATCTTCTTCTGCACCTCAGAGATAACATTAAGTTTAGTCTGTTCTTCTAGGAGTTTTTCTTCCAACTTACCTAGTCCGTGATTACACTCACCGACCTTTACGGATAATGAATGTAATTCCTCTTCCTTAAACCCCAAGGCAATGGTTTGCCGGCACGTGGGACAATTATCATTGCCTTGAAAGAAATTGATATCTCTTTGAAATTTGGATAAGTTGCTTTCAATCTGAGATTCAAGTTTCGTAAGTTTCTTGACTTTAGATTCTGTCTCAGTTTTAGATGCAATCGCCAATTGGTGCCGCTCGACTTCTGCCGTATAGGACTCAATCTCTCCTGATAGGGTGGATATAACACTATTACTGCTGTTGATATCGTTGCCGTATTCAACAATCTTCTCATCATTGTTTTGTTTAAGTTCATCAATATGCTTCTTCTGTAATTCGTATTTTTGTTCACTCAACTCAATGTCGTATTTCTTTGAAGTGGTTAATTCTTTATTGTTTAGATTCTTATCTTTAAGGATGTTATTCATCGCTGAAAAGATTTGGATGTCCAATAAATCTTCAATGATTTCTCTACGATCACCAGGTTTCAATTGCATGAATGGCGTAAATGATGCTGAACCAAGAATAACAATCTGTGTGAACGACTTATAGTTTAACTTCAAAATAAACTTTTCAAGGTATTCTTGGTAATCACGGACTGCGGCTTCTTGATTAATCATTACACCGTCACACCAGATTTCAAACACAGCAGGCTTAATACCACGAACAATCTTATATGATTTATTGCCTGTACTAAACTCAACTTCAACGATACAATCTTTACCATTGATACTATTCAATAATTGAGGTTTAGTAATTGCACGAAAGGCTTTGCCAAACAAGGCAAAACACAACGCATCAAGCATCGTAGATTTACCTGAACCATTAGAACCTACAACTAGGGTATTAGGTGACTTATCAAATTGTATTTCGGTAAAATAATTACCGGTACTCAGGAAATTCTTCCATCTAATTTTTCGGAATAGTATCATTCAGTTTCCGTGTTCAAAGCTTCAACATAAAGTTCTTTCATTAAAGTCTTTAGTTTATCATTATTCACATTCAAAGTGAGGTTATCAATGTACTTAGATAAGATTGTCATCGTATCTTCTGCCTGATCTATCAACTCTTGGTCATCATCTAAGGCAACATCGGTAAAGTCCTCAACGATTGATATGTCAGCAACACCTGCCTTATACAGATTATCAACCACATTATCAAATAGGTAAGGGTTCTGTTTGTTCAGCACCACAACCTTAACAAAGGTATCTTTCAAATTGTTAAAGTCATAGTTCTTCCAATGTTCAAAGTCTTGAGCACCATCATCATAGTTCAGCTTGTAGAACATTCGATTTGAATTAGGAACAAATGTCAGTTCTCTTGTCTCGGTATCAAACACATGAAACCCACGTTGGTCATTGTAATCTGCCCATGTGATTTCATATTGATTACCAAGATAGAAGATTGAACCATCGTTGGACTTGTGATGGAAATGACCAGAAAGAACCATATCGAATCTATTAAACAAACTCTTATCTAGACCTGTGTGACAGATGTTTCCTCTATCCATCTCAAAGCCTGCAATCTCAAAATGCCCGAAAACGATTTGTGTTTTAGTGTTCTCTAAGAAATCTAAGGTCTGTTCATAGTTGCTAGAGTTGATCCAAGGTACAAGAGCCACTTTTGTACCAGCATATTCCATTTCAACCGGATCAATAAACACATTGATGTTTTCATAACGATCAAACAATTCATGCATGGCATTAATTTCATTTGTGTTCTTGTAAGTAACATCATGGTTACCAACAATAACATCCATATTGATGCCTTCTCGCTCAAGCACATCAAAGAACCTTTTTCGCCAGGAATTCAAAGTGACAAAGTTGATGTATTTTCTACGATCAACAACATCACCTAAGTGGCAAATCTGTGTGATGTTATTTTCCTTCAAATAAGGAAAGAATGTACCTTCCCAAAATTTAAAGAAATATTCATTGAATCTTGGGTCATCACCTCTTGCACCGGCGTGGGTGTCATTTATCAGGGCTATTTTCATCGTCTACAATATCAATATCTTCAATTAAAGGAATATCTTCCTCAATAAATTTCTCAAGGCCTTTTATCTTTGCTTTCTTCTTACTTTCTTTAGCTAACTCAAATGTCTCAATAAACTCAGCGATGTTATCATACATTTGGAATTGTTGCATCTTACCGTGCTCATCTTCATACAGTTCACCTTCATTCAACAAACCAAATTGTTGTGTTGCCTTGTACTTAACATACAATTGTTTTTTCTCCTTGGCAATCCTACGGAGAAAAGCATAGTAAATAATTTGGGTGAAGTATGCAAAAGGATTCTTCGACTTAATAGGATCAAAATTACGAAAGTATTGAATACAGTTCTCAATACCATCGCAAATCATTTCTTCACGAAACGAATATGATATGAAGTTTGGTTTGCGTGAAAAGCTTTCTGCAATCTTTAAGAAACATTCACCGATGTAATTTGGTATAGGTGGATCTTCTTTGCCATTTTCTTTAGCTAATGCACATCTATCATGGTAATCAATTAATGATGCTAAAAAATCAGCATTGTTGACGTAGTGTTTCTTACTCATATATTTTCCAATTCACCTTTAGTATTTACTAACATAGTATCATTATAACATAATTTACACATAAGTCAAGTTTTTTAGGTACTTATCACCATCATTGCCACATTTGTTACTTGACAAGTGATATCATGGCGGTGTTGTCGTTTCAATGTTATATAAGAACCAGTAACCATATTAGTGTAATGTTCTCTTCTTAGTACCTTGTTGGTACTCTTCCAACTCTGCATAGGCAGCTTCTTCTTCCTCTTCAGTAAGTTCTTCATCATCATCTAATTCTTCTAGACCATCATCACTGGCATACATATCTTCTTCAACCTCGACCACGGTAGTATTGTAGTATTCAATGATATGTGGTTTTGGTTCAAACACAGCTAAAACATCCAATGAGAATATTCTTGCAGATGTATTCTCAACTATCTCCAAGGGAATCCAAGGACTCATCATCATAACAGATTTACCTGATGATAGTCTTTTAAATATCAATGACATTGGGTTGTTTAGAATAACCGAACTATCACTATCATCTGAGGTATAATCAGCAATGATATCTTCACCACTTTGTAGTCTTACAATCTTTATGTTATCCATCATCCGTTTTCCAACTTTATAGGGTAAAACTTATAGTTAAACTTCTCTTCATCATATAGCTTAACTCTTTCTATTAGGTGTTTGATTGTGTAATTGGTAAATTTGCCAATTCTAAAATCATCAGATATATCAAACAGAACAGCTTCTTCTTTATCATCTCCTAATCTTAAACCTCGCCCAATGGATTGTAGATTGCGAATCTTAGATTTAGAGGGACTTGCAAATACAATATTGTGTAGGTTTCGTATGTTGACTCCAGTTGAGAAAGTACCATAAGAAGCCACGATAATAGCATCTTTTTCTTTTTCAGTAATAGAACGGATAGATTCACGGACTTCAACATCGGTACCTCCGTATACAAAAAATACTTGTCTATTCTTGGTGTGTTGTTTGATTAGTGCGTGTAAATCTCTACCATGTTTTTCTACGAACTGAAATAATATAAGGGTATTGCCTTTCAATGACAATGTTAAATTCTTAATGAATTCATTTCTAGCAGGATTCATAACTATATATTCTACTTCTTGATTGTAGTCCCAATCTTTAGCCATCTTACAAATGGCATCAGGGTATTTTAGTATTAAACATTTAATTCTAAACGCTGCCAGTTGACCCTTTTCAATTAATTCTGCTGTTGATGTGGCCTTGTAAACTGGACCAAACAACCCTTCTAACACCAACCTATGTGTCTGTGTACCATCAAGTGTACCAGTACAACCAATCCGATATTTGGTATCAGTCAAGCTTGACATGATTGTGGCGAGTGATTTGGCTTTAAATTGATGTGCCTCATCACCTATAACAAAATCAAATTGCTTGAAGTATTCAGGTGGATTTTTGTAGATAGATTGCCATGTTGTGATGGTCAAAAACTTATCTGTGACCTTATCTTTACCTGCATACTGTTTATGACAAAACTCTTCTGAGTTATATCCATAAGATTGAAAGTCGGTATACATCTGTTCAACAAGTGAAGTTGTTGGTACAACTAATAAACCTTTTCTTTGTGTTTGCTGAATATATCTCAACATCAAATAAATGATTAAAGATTTACCTGATGCAGTAGGTGAAAGAAGTAAGATTCTTTTATTACGGATTGCATGAACAAAAGAGTTAACTTGATAGTCACGAGGTTCAAATGGCAAACCAAGTGTCTGTATAAAATCGTTAGCTTCTTTTAAAGAGTAACTGTCTGTGATCGTTATCTCAGGGTCAATGTCAATTTTGTAATCTCTTTCTTTACAAAACTTTTCAATATAAGGTACCAAGCCATGGTATATTTCCATGGTTCTTAAATCAAGCAACCTTATCTTACCATCCCAATATCTTGCCTTGAATGCAGGAGTATATTGGTAACCGGGAACATAGAAACAAAAATAATCGGAAAGTTCTTGTGCTACATTTCTTTCTGACACTACTCTGATAAAGGCTTCGTTGACCTTTTCTAATCTTAAATCATACACCCTGTATAAACCTTTCCCATGTTATAAATTCTTTCAATTGAAATGTTCTTGAGTGCAACTCTTTAAGAATACTCTGGCATACATCAACAATTTCTTCATGTAAAATTTTGTTAGCCAAGTACTTGTTTAAATCTTCATCACTCTCAAAGTATGTAGTGATCTCGGATTTGAGTACAAAAGGAAATGGTTCCCAACCATACTGTTTGAGTTGGTCATTATCCAATTTACCTGTGTAGTATTCCCACTTCAGTCGTTTCATTTTGTTATACTTAAACTCAGACTCTCTCACCAATAGTCGGTGACGAGAAAGTATATTTAAATACTTACTGTGTAGTTGTGGTATGTTTGTTAGTTCTTTGCCTGGCTCAGTTCTATCAATGACAGAATCTTTTGCCCACATAGCTAATAGTTCATCAAGTTTGTTCATTATAAATCCTCCTGTTAGGAGTATACACTAATTATGTAGCTCTGTCAACATCAAAATAGGAATATCTGAATGTGGCATCGGCAGTAATGATGGAATCTGGTGTGTCGGATGCCGAAACCACAAATGTAGATACCGATGTTGGAAACATATCGTAGAACGTGAATGTATGTAATGGATTATTTGCCGATGATAAAAGGGTAATCTTAGCATCAGAAAATTGTGGCATTAAATCACCACGAGCATTTGCATTTGGATTTAAAGTACTCAACCTTTTGTAATCTTCAAAGCTAGTTACCTTGGTCATTGCACGAATCCAATCATGAATCTCTAACCATGATTTCAATTCTTCATCCACTAAAAAAGTAACATTCAAAATATCATATACAGCCTTTTCACCTGGAGAATATATGTCAACAAATGGATTGTTACGAACAATCTCATTTAATGAAATGCCAGGAATAGTTATAGACTGGCAAAAATATTGCAGATTAGGTACACGACTAAAGTTTAACTGAAACTTATTAGGGTGTAAGTAATTTGGATTGGATGGATTTCTTGTGAATGCACTCATTATTGTCTCACTAGTTATACTGGTATTTATATGTAAAAAAAGAGGCACCGAAGTGCCTCTCTAAAGAACTCTCTACGGAGTTTTTATTTACATGATGTTTTTAATTGCAAAACCACGGTAGTAGTTGTTTGACTGAGCAGTCAAAGCGCCTAGACCTTGTGTTGTTCCTTCTGCAAATGGATTAGCAACTAGACCATAACGAGTCTTGAAACCAATCTTTGGTTGGAATGTACCGGTATCAACGGCACGAACCATTTGGAGAGGAACGTAAGGGCAATAAAAAAGACCAGCGTCAAATGCATTTGAACCTTTGAAACCAACAACTGCAAATTCGTTGGTTGAAGATGTTTGTGCATATGGGTCGATGTACACTTTAATACGACCGAACATTGTACCAGCAAATGTATTACCAGTATCGTCAACTGTTAAGCTAACTTGTGATTGCAATGCTGAGTTATAGTCTAGAAGGCCAGCCATCGCAAATGCAGATGCAACATCTGAAGATACGATAACGATATTGCCTTTGCCACGACGAGTTGTTTTAGCAATGGTGTTAGCTTCACGCTCTAATTGGAATGCCAAACCTTTGATTTTCTCAACCATCCAACGACCGTTTGAATCGGTGTCTAAGTCGAAAGTACCACGGGTTGTTGTACCAACTTGTGCGCCTAACTTTGCAGTACCGTAAATTGTACGAACAACTTCACGGTTGATTTCAGCAAGAATTTCTGTTGACAAGATGTTTGCCAATTCTGTTTCTGCGTCTAGACCATGAACTGCTTTCAAGTCTTGAGCTAATTCAAGTGAGTATTCTGCCTTCAAAGCACGAGTACGAGCAGTAACAGTTACTTTCTCAATTGAGAATGCCATTTCTTGGAATGTGTTACCAGCAGCACCGTCACCAAGAGCTTCAGCAGAACCTGTAGTCATTGCAAGACCGGCTTGAGCGTTTGATGTGAATGTTTCTGTTGTGTTAGCTGAAACTGACAATGCAGCTAATTGGTTTGTAATAGCTGCAGCAAGTGCAGTATTAGCGCCAGAGAACTGTGAGTTAGCTTCGTTAAAGAATGCTTCTGTACCGCCTTGACCAGCATACTTAGTACGCATTGCGAAAATCAAACCTGTTGGACCTGTCATTGGCTGAACGCCGCAAATGTCATAGGCAATTAGGTTTGGTAATGAACGGCGAACCAAACTGATTAAGATTGGATCAAAACCAGCAACTGGACCTGCTGCAGCTGCACCACCACTAAAACCACCTGTACCAGCAAAGTTTGTTGGTGAACCAGCTTCTGTCAACATACCTGATGACTTAGCCATTTCAATAGCTTGATTTTCTAAAATAACTGCTGTAACTGCTTTACGATATGGGTCTTTAATGGCCGGCATATCTTTATGGTCTAATACCGCAGCCCATTTTGTTTGTAGTTCTTCTGTCATATACATTTATATATCTCCTTGGATATTATATTTTAGTTTTGGAAATTGCGTTTGCAACTGCTGATACGAATGGGTCGTTAGAAACGAACCTCTTCTCTGAACCATCAGTTACTTCTTCTTGAAGATGGCTTTCTCTGGCTTTCTTTACACCAGATGGAAAGTAGTTCTCACGAATTGTTTCAAGTTTATTTTCATATTCTTCCTCTGTGGAAAAATGTACGCTCTCTGCGAGTGATTTAATTTTTTCAACTTGAGTTGCTGTAAGACCTTCACAAACTTCACGAGTTACTTCTGACTTGCGTGATTCAATTAATGCTTTCGCATAATCAACATTACGTTCGATTTCTTCGTCAAGTTTGCTTTCAAGTTCTTCAACTTTAGAGGCAAGTTCTTCAACGAGGTCAACTTTTTCGGCAGGAACATCAATATAGTTCTCTACGAATAGGTTGCGTAAACCGGCAATAAAATCTTCTGTCATTTCTGAGCGTAGACCGGATTCAATAGCGATTTGATTTTCTTCCATCCATTGGTCAACAATGTATGATAGGTAATCGTCAATTTTTTCTGTTAGGTCTTGCTTGATTGATTCAACAGCTTCTTCTAGCATACCAGCATAATACGATTCTACTTCTTCTTCAATTTGAGAAACACGATCATGAATACGAGCTTCAAAAATTGTAGAAACTTTATCTTTAAATTCTTCAGAGATTGTATCATCATCTGCGAACAAATCTGCAATATCTTCTTTCATTGTTTTTTGGCCACCGCCAAGCATTTCTTGGGTATCAGGTGAAGCATCTGATGGCTTTGTTGTTGGTGCTGTGGCTGATCTTGCAACTTTTGTTGTATCAATTTTAGCTGAGTCATCATCTGATTTGTAATTCTGAGGTGTTGGTCCACCTAATTCTACAACTTCACCTGCTAGTTTTTCTCCCGGCATAGCTTTTGCTGAACTCTTGCTTCCTGCAAGAATTTCTGCTGCTGCCTCGAAAAGTTTGTTTGATGCCATTAGGAATCTCCTTAGTATTTTCTATTTATAAAATTAAAGTTTTCGGATGAAATTTTCGAACAAATTAATAGCAACTTGTTCAATGTCTTTGCGTGAAGCCTTTCTAATTTGTTTTTTTGCTGAATCAATGTCCATCTCTACGAATCGACCTTCAACAAATAACCATTCTCTATTCTCCATGATACCATTAACAAAAGCACCTGGAGCAGAAGGATCTGCCACAATATCAGCTGCTGTTGCTAATCGAAAATCATCTTGTACCATGCTGTAACCTTCTTTAGTTTGCACAAGAGATCCCATGCCACGAGAAGATACTCCAAGGTTTACACCTGACTCGATAAAACTTTTAACGATCTGACCATACGGTGTTTCAAGTATCAATGCTTTACCAATAAAGCATTCTCCATTATCTTCTAAAAAAATAATCTTGTGAGATACTCTTTCTAAATTTAATGATGGTGTATCTGGATGACCCAATTCACCTAAAGCACGATTAGTTTTAATAAATGATTCGTTGTAACGACCAACCTCCTTTGATAAGGTATTTTTGGCGTACATACGGTTATTTTTATTTGGTTTATCATAGACAAGAAAAGGACCTGTAATGTATAGGTTCTTCTTGCCATTTTCAGAGGCTTCAGTAATGTACTCCACCTCTTCGATATTTTCTCTGATTAGTTTCATATTACATTCCCGTTAATGGTGTTGTGTAAGTAGCAGACTTAGTTACTTCTAAGAGTAATGTTCCGCCAGTTACAACTGTAATGACCACATTGGAAGTATTATTGTTTGCAATGGTATGTCCCCATTCATCTAATCTAACTTCACCAGTATTATGTAAGGTAACAATATTATTACCATTACGAACAACTTGGATATTACCGTTTGTTGACCAATTAATTCTTCTAATGTTTGCAGAGCTAATGACTTCATTACTGTCAACAGCTAAAGAAATAAGGTTAGCATAATATGTACCAGCACCCTCAACACGAATGAGTGATGAACTTCTTAATGAATTTGTAATTTCTATTGGCATTTTATTTTATTCCCATGGAAGTGCGGCGTCTTAAAGACATTTTTCTTTTGAGTAATGTTCTACGCAATTTGGATTTACCCTTTGTCTTCCAGTATCTTTTTAATTTTCTGGACTTTTGTATTCTTTGAATTGCTGGTATTCGAATCACACTATTACCAGAAATTCTAAATCCTTTTACTGTTGATCTTCTTTTATTTCTTTGAACAACAATTTGATTATTTTTATTTCTACGAATGCGGCGGCGTATCTTTTTAATTCTACCGACTCGCACTACGTTTGCTTCATCTATTTGTTCATCTACTATCACTTCTGTATATGTGTTCAATGCCACATATATCTTTTCTTCTTCCAAATGCTCAGCTGAAATTTCATCAAGGCGATTGAAAATAATTTCTTTAGCCTCGGACAATCTATTCTGTGCAATTAAATCTATTAAGGTCATGTCGTTTGTTTAGAAACAAAATCTAAAACTTTATTCAAACCTTCTTGTGATTCTTTTAAAAGACTTGAAAATTTAACTTGATTATCTTCACTCAATTGTTCAAAAACGGTATCAATAGCATCAGCCGTTTGTTCATCAATTGTGCTAACTGTACCATCATTGTGGTTAATTACCACTTCTTCATTAGTTTTTTTAGGAATATGGCCAATTGCATGATCCGATGCCTTACTCAAATCTTGATATGCAGAGTAAGCATCTTTATAATTTTTATGAGTGCTTATTGTTCTACCAGTTTCTTTGTGGACAATTTCATGTGGTTCATCTTCAATGCCTTCTTGCACAACTTCTTCTGCCTGGACAGGATTATCCATTGGTGTACCTGCTGAATATGGAACAGAAAAGTAACGATTCAACCTATCGCTATAGTACATAACATTTGTAATACCCTCTGGATAATAACGAATGGCTTTACGCTTTAGTACCAAAACAAAAGGTGGGTTAATGCCTTCTTCCAAATAAGAAACTTCTTCTTTTTTCAATTTGGTAGAATCTTCATCAGCTTCTGGATCGTCACCAACCTCTGGTGCAGTATCTCCAACTTTAACTCTATGTGACCTAACTTTTTGTCCGTTTACACCAAGTTTGTAATCTGAAGTGGCGACAATACCTTCTTCTAATTCTTCTCTTACTGCACGGCGAGTTTGAGTATAAATTTGTTTATTATTGGTAATCAAATCTACCATCTTAGTAAACAAATTCTGAATAATCATCCTATCGGCATTAGTGAATTGTGGACGTTCTTCACCCATCTTATCCAATATACTGTGCATACGCTGAATCTGTGCCTTATTGGCAAGACCAGCACGGACAAGAGCATCAAACTTTGTGTAGTCTGATTTCTCTTCTTCCATTAGAATGGTTTTAAAGTCTAGTAACGATTTCATGTATTATTTTATTTAGCCATTACTTTAGGTGGAATTGATCCTGGTGCACCAAGTTTTCTTCTTGCTAATTTATCACCCTCATATCTGCCATCATCTTTATTTTGTTGTGTTCTACCAAGACTTGCAGCTTTATCAGACACATCTCCACGAAGTTGACTTCCGGCTTCTGCTTTATTACCTTTTAAATAACCTCTTAATGTTGCTTTTGACAGTTCATCCAGTTCTTCCACTTCTTCTTCTACTTGGCTACCAAATAGTGTTGCACCAAGTTCTTGCTTACGAGCATCAAGTGCCTCAAATGCACGAGCAGATAACAAGTCTGATAATGTTTCTTTAGCATCAGCAGCTTGTCCTGCTACTAGTTGCTCGATAAATGTTGTTGTAGACATAAAAATCTCCTATTATACCTTATTTAGTTTTATTGAAAGCATACTTATTTACCGCATCATCTAATTGTGGAGTTAATGATTCAGTATCATCATTTTCAACAGTATTGTCTATTGATCCTGATTGCGGACCACCTTGTTCTTGACCTTGTTCTTGACCTTGTTGTTCTTGATCCGGAGCTGCAAGTTCACCTTCTTCTTCAATTTCCTTTTGCATCTCATCAATTTCTTCTTGAGTCATATGCAGAACATTCTTTTTAACCCATGTTGATGAGTAATAACGACCAACATACGGATCAATTTGAATTGCCGTTGCAATACGCTCACGCAAAACTTCTGCATCACGCATTTCAGTAAAATTATTATCTTTCTTAAAGTCATAAAAAATAGCTTCTTTAAATTCTTCCCACTCTTCAACAGTACAAACACCTTTCAATGATAATTGAATACGAAGAGCATCGTCAAAAATACGAGAGAATTTATTACGCAGTCTAGCAATAAATTTACTAAACTTAACTTCATCACGAGTAACTTCATTTGTTCTACCAATACCCATGATACCACCACCTTGTGGGTCAAGGCGAGAGATTGGTACATTCAATGAATTTAATAATTTCTTATGAAAGTAAAGAACATCTTCCATCTGGCCTAAGTTTTGTCCAGCAGGTAATGTAGTAATCTCTGTTCCTTTACCACCTTCACGGCGAGGTAACCAAAAATCTTCTAGCATCGAAAGGTGTTTACGCTCATCACGAATTTCACCAGTATTAGCATCGTATACCAACTTGTTACGATACTGTGTCATAATAGACTTCATATATTGTTCAGCCTTACCTTTTGGTAAGTTACCTACGTCAATATAAAAAATACGTCTTTCTGGAGCTCTTGATAAACGATAAATAACAACAGCATCTTCAATCATTCTTAATTGATTGAGTGGCTTAATTGCTTTATGTAAGTAAGAAATTACGAAGGTGTTCTTTGCATCCATCAAACCAGAGTTAACATTAACCACCGATTCGGGAGCAATTCTTAAACCCTGATTGACTGATGAGGTAAATGTCTGTGATATTGTACCACGATCATTGTACACATAGTATTCAGCCAAAGATTTAATAACTTGAGCACCAGTTTTTGGATCTCTTTCTTTTTGAATCTCACGCACTTTACGAATCTTGCGTGGATCAATATATCTTAATTCTTGTATGCCGTCTTTTGGATTCTTATCGTTAACAACAACATGGTAATATATTCTACCATCAATGTACCAACGCTTGAATAAATCATCTGCAAGATTTGAAAAATTTAACATCTTTTGGATATTTTTAAACTCTTCAAGTATTTTCTTTTTAATTGTTTCTGGTTGTTTTAGATTATCCATATTGATATCTACAACAGTACCATCTTCCGCATGAGTAATAGCTTCATTAACAATCTCATCAATTGCCATATCACATTCAGGGTGATTTGACATTTCACGGTAACGAGTAATCAGTTCCAGTTCATTACGAACAGAACCTTCTAAATCTACATATGTGCCGTAATGGGCATTTTGTGTGATAGTAACTGCACCATCATCATTTGCTTCTGTAGGAAGCGCAAAAGAAGCTTGTTCAGGTTTTTCGACCTGAACAATGTCTTTTTTCCCAAGCGTAAATCCAAAAAGTTTTACAGCCATTAGTATTTCATCCTATATTTGAAAACAATAGAAGCCGAAGCCCCTATCGTTTATTCACCGATTGGTTAAGTTCTATCTGTACTACCATCTTCAACTGCTTCCCACCATTGATAAGCTAAAGTCACATTATATTCTTCGATTTGATCGTTTGAACTCCAATCTAATGCGATTTCTCCTAATTCTGTTGGAAAACATCCAACGAAATTATATTTTTTTAATGCGCGGCCATCTTTAGCAAACTGTGTTACTGTTGCATCTTGTTTATAACCATCAATGCCACTGTCTGCAAGTCTTTGCACATTAGTTACATGACCATTGAGTAAATTTAACCATTGTTGAAATGCTGTACGAATAACAAAATCTTCATCATTAATAATTTGCAATTGCAAATCCGGAAATGAAGGTCTATTACCAGCAAACTTCAATGTACGACCGAAGTATGCTACCTCTACCGAACCCATTGAAGAGGCTGGAATAGCTGCTGTTTTACACATGAATCTGAATTTGTCAGCTGCATTAGGTGTAACACCTCCAGGAAATTTTAACTCAACCTGAAATAAATTTGGACGGGCACCATCACCTGTCATTTGTGATCGGAATTGATTTACATTAAATGTCATTTGTTTTCTCCTATTCCTTTATTTATTAGAATTTCCCAACAATTTCTTCAAAACTTACACCTGTTCTAACAGCAACGAAGTTAAGTTGAATGAAATTGATGGATCTAGCTGGTTTGATATACAAGTCACCAACAAACTGATTGTTATCTACGATATCAGAAGTGTTATTTGTAGCATCACATACAACACGGAAATCAGTAATACCACGGCGACCTTTTACATCACGAAGGAATGGTTCAACTAAATTGACAAACTGTGCTCTTGTAAATTGGTCATTGAATTCAAACATTGTTGAACGTGCAGCACGAGCAATAGTTGTTTCTAGAACAATAAACAAACGGCGAACATTGATGCGGTCAAATACTGATGGACGATTCAACATTGTCTTATCACCAAACAGGATTGTACCTTCACCTTGAAAAGTAACAACTGGATTAACACCTTGAACATAC
>Ga0181351_1000063_pt1 | contig 28759 bp, 26 predicted proteins | sample Su13VDMM15SD_FD_170485 | JGI IMG/M metagenome (GOLD analysis project Ga0181351, IMG submission 170485) | Freshwater viral communities from Lake Michigan, USA - Su13.VD.MM15.S.D | ecosystem: Environmental > Aquatic > Freshwater > Lake | place: USA: Michigan | collected 2013-07-16 | reverse complement strand
GAGCAACCTGCGTCTCGTCTCCATAAACGAGCAGGGCAAGTATGTCAAACTCAAGAACATCGGCACCATTGATTATGCAACTGGTCGTCTGCAAATTTCAAGTCTTCTCATCGCACAAATGCTTGACTCAACGTCTCTCAAAATGTATGCGAAGACAACCCTCAAAGACATCACCTCTACCAAGAATGTCATCCTGACTATCAATGAAGAAGACATTGCTGTCAGCGTAGAACAGATTAGAGAATAATGAAGCCAACAGAAACGGCAATTTCCCAGTACATTGAAGGCCAGTTCCCATCGATCTTCAGGGAAGAAGGACCTGTACTCGTACAGTTTGTGAAGGCTTACTACGAGTGGATGGAATCCACTGGTCAGCCGCTGTATCACGCTCGCCGCCTTCCATCCTACAGAGATATTGACACAACTCTTGAGCAGTTTGTGACGTACTTCAAACTGAAGTACCTGCCGAATATTCAGTTCACCACTTCATCTTCTAAGCGGCTGTTTATCAAGAACGCACTTGACTTTCATAGGTCAAAGGGTTCTTCGCGGTCCGTCGAGTTGTTCTTCAAACTGATCTACGGCGTATCCGCTCATATCTACTATCCTGCCGACGATATGTTCAAGCTCTCGGACGGGCGATGGGTTATTCCCACATATATTGAGATCTCACCATCACCCAGAAGCAAAGACTTTGTGGGTAAGCTGATAACTGGCGTCGATTCTTCTGCTATTGCGTTCGTTGAATCGTACAACCGAGTTCGTGTCAAAGGTAAATATGTTGAAGTCTTTTACCTATCCGACCTCAATGGGGTGTTCATCGATGGCGAGTCTATCAGGACGGATGTTCTTTACAGCGACTGCCCTAAAGTAGTTGGGTCCGCTTCTTCATTTGAAGTCGTAGTAGGCGGCGCCGGGTTTTTCCTTGGCGAGCGGGTTGGAACTATTTCCGATAACGGGCAGTTTGCTACCGGAATCGTCAGACAGGTTGGTGATATTATCGGTGCTGCGAACATCGAGCTTGTCAGCGGCGGCTATGGCTATAACTCTACATCGGAAATCATCATTTCTGACAAGAGTCTTCTGGTCCGCGGACTGTCGAACGGCGTGTTTACACCACTGTCTACAGTCCAACAGCTTTATGCAAACGGTTCGGTTGCATCGAATGCAACAGTAGTCGGGTTCAGCCGCACCCACACTATTAGCGGAACTGTTCTAAGCGGGATCGTCCAGCTTGGCCAAGTTCTAAGCCAGGGAGAGACCTGGGGAGTCATCAGTGATATCAATCGCCTTGGTAGCGCAATCACCGTTGAGGTCACAGACGTAAACAGGTACTTTGCATCTGGTGTGGCAGCGAACACCTCGACTGGATCCATTAATGTCGGCACGTACGCCGCCCTAGTCGGCATTTACGATATCACTGGGCCAGGAACCTTTGCAGCAAACTCCGATATCGTCGTTGTAGGTTCTTCGCTTGAAGGAGTCATCCAGGTTAGTGCAACGACATCTAACGCGATGTCATTCAGTTTTGCCTCTAACACAAGATTTACTAACCAACGCAGCGCTAATGTGGGTCTCGATTATATCCTACCATACGCTAACGTGGCGATCAACGCGAACGCATACGGCCTCACTAAAAATGTGTCCGCTAACTCTGCTTCGTTGATGATCACTGGCCTGCGGTTCGAAACACGCATGTACGGAACCATTTCCAACTCAGCAATCGTTTCCCTTTTCTCTGGATCCGGGTATACGAGAGAGCCATTTGTCCTGATTAGAGAACAGCTGCCGTACGATCGCCGTCTCAGAAAATACGAACTGCTTGTTGGTACACAAATCGGTGGTTTCATCGATGGTGAAAAATTGGTCACGGGTACTGCTAACACGGAAACTGGAGCTGTCTATCTAAGTCCGGATCCTATCGTAGGCCTGGTAATTTCATCTGTCCCTGACGTGTCCGTACGAGTGGATCGACTTAGTGTTGATCAGCGTTTCTACGAGCATGATCCGGCCAACTACATGATCATCGGTGAGCAGTCTGGTGCCACGGCTAAGATTTTGAAAGCCAATAACTACGATGATGATTTCATCAACTACGTGGGTCTCAATGCGGATATCCGTGCAGAGGTCTTCGCGGCCGCAGGAAGAGTCGAACGTATACTTTTGGAAACCTCTGGTTACGGTTATGAAGATGGCGAAACCCTGACATTCTTCTCTTTGGATGATCCATCCAAATCTGGGTTGGCGTCTGTGTCAACTGACACCCACGGGGTCGGCGCAGGTTACTATTTGACAAATGGCGGACTTCCTTCTGGCCGGACCTATTTCCAAGATAATGATTACTATCAAGAGTTCTCGTACGAGATCCAGACCACAATTCAACAAGATACATACAAACAGATGTTTGATCAGGTCCTCCACGTTGCTGGAACCAAAGGGTTTTCATCGTATCTATCCGTCGAAACCGTACTCTCCCCGCTCAGCGTCGCTGAGTCTACTATAGAAGTGGTATAATGTCCCTCATTAAATTGACAGATGGCTTCAAAGTAAATCAGGCAGAGCAATTCCTAGAGAGTTTCTCTGAGACGGATAAAGCGTTCTACTACATGTTCTTCGGCCGCCATATTCCTTGGACAAACGGAGCCGTGCCCGATGTGGCGATTTCTGCGCAGGTGACAGATATCGACACATACAACCACATGATTTTCGCCAAGCGTATCGCTGAGACTGATGTTTGCATATCTATTCCTAGAATCGACTGGGTAACTGGTGTCGTCTATACTCAATACGATCATAGAACAGTAGACCTGCAATCTGAAAATTTCTATGCCGGCGTGCTGGAAGGCGACAACTACAATGTCTTCAAATGCCTATACAATAACAACGGCGCTGTATCGACTGTAGCTCCTTCCTTTGCTGCATTCTCGCTAGTAGAGACTGCTGATACTGAGACGTACGACGGATTTTATGAAACCGCTGATGGTTATCAGTGGAAATATATGTACACAGTTGGCGCTGACGATTTCACCAAGTTTGCATCGAACTCCTATGTCCCGCTGATTGCGAACACTGAGGTAAGAGACTTTGCTGTCGGTGGTGCGATTGATGTTATCCAAGTTGAAACGGCCGGGTCAGGCTACAACAACTTCTTCGCCGGCGAGTTTGCGCTCGGATCTGACATCGGATACCTTGGTAACACGACATACTTTGGTGTGAGAACAGCTAACAACGTATCTCCATCTGCTGCGAACGGGTTCTATACCGGGTGCATCATGAAGATCACAGCCGGTCGTGGTATGGGTCAGTTCCGTACCGTTATCGACTACATCAACAATGGTGCTGCTCGTTACGTCATCCTAGACGACTCATTTACGATTCTACCAGATACCACATCCACCTTCGAAATCTCACCTAAGGTCACCGTCCTAGGCAGAGCCACAACTAATGCTGTCGGTCGTGCTATTTTGGGTACCGGCAATAGCGTCGTCCAAGTTGAGATGCTTGATCGAGGTGCCGGATATTTCACAGCCTCGGCTGTTATCGAACAATCCAACGTAGCCGTTGAATCCAACACCGCTGTGTTGGTCCCACTCATCCCGCCCAGAGGAGGCCACGGGTCTAATCAAACCACTGAGCTTGGAGCACATTGGGTCACGATCAACACCACAATCACAGGTAGTGAAAACGGCGTTATTCCAACTGGTCAGCAGTTTGCTCAAGTTGGTATTATCAAAAATCCGATGTTCTCAAATGTTGAACTAACGACTGTCAAATACTCTAACAACGCTACTGCCGGTCGCGATGGTGGGTTTGTCGAGGGCGAAACCATCATCGTCTTTGACCCAGTCCGTCAAGCCGGATCCGTGTCTGTTACCTCTGGAAACACGTTCATTGTGTCGACTAATACGACCCTTTTGTCTATGGATGCGCATGTCTTCCCTCACGACCGGGCTTTTGTCTGTGCGGCTAACGGGTCTGAATGGTTTGTGTCCACAATCGTATCATCCAATGCAACGCACCTAGTAATGCAGGAAAGCTGCCCATTTACGGATAACTCCGCTGTCTTGCACATTTCCTATTCTAACACATCGGCTATTCATGTTGAATCTGGCCCAACATATTCGTATGTAACAAACGCAGCTCCATTCTTTGCTAACAATGATTCCATCATTGGGTTAACGACATACTCCACAGCAGTAATCACTGATATGCAAATCAACAACAACGCCATCAATGACTTCAGCGTTGTGAAGCAACTCTCCTCCATTGCTATCTCTAGCCCGCTCTCTACCTTTACTGCTGACGAGTATCTGTCTGACGCTGATGAAGTGAACTCTTGTTACTTCCATTCGTACGCCAATGCGTCCCACATCTATGTTACCGGCGTTGTTGGTGATATGGCGGCCGGAACTATTCTTCGTAACCCAACTACGTCTGCATCCATTGTTGTGGCTAATAAATACAACGGTGAGCTTGTCCCAGAGTCTGGTTCAGTCATTTATGTTGAGAACCATGAGCCTGTTTCACGTGAGACTAGCACTACTCAGACTAAGAAAATCACCGTGGAGTTCTAACACCTATGCCACTGCAAACTGATCTGTCGGCGTCTCCGTACTACGATGACTTCGATGCCACGAAGAACTTCGGCAAGATCCTCTTTAAGCCAGCTGTGGCTGTTCAGGCCCGTGAGCTTAACCAGCTCCAGACCTTGCTTCAAGCCCAGGTCGAGCGTTTCGGGGACAACATCTTCAAACGCGGCACCATCGTTGATGGTGCCCAATTTACGTTCTATGACAACTATCCGTTTGTCAAGTTGAATGATGCTGACAGTTCTGGCGAAGCAATCAATGTCGCCGACTACGTTGGGCTGTTTGTTACGGATGAATCGAACGGAACGACCGCTAGGATTGTAAACTCTGTTTCTGGATTCGAGGCCACGACTCCGGATCTAAATACGCTATACGTTTCTTACATCAAATCCGGATCGGCTGGTGAACTAACGTTTGAGCCAGAAGCCCAACTAGTTGTCACTGACCTTGATCGTGGTATCAACGCTATCGAAGTACTCAATAACGTTTCTGGGTTCTCGAACAATGACATCGTTGTGGTTAGCCCGGCTGTAGCTGTTCAAAACAGTTCCGGTGGTACAGCATTCGCCAATGGCGTGCCTATCACCGATATTTTCATTGCTGGATCTGTTGTTACCCAGAATCTTAACGCTGGCCAGGCAAAGGGCGTTATCGTTTCGGCAAACAGCACCATTCAGGCAAATGCTGTTATTCTAACCCTCCGCCCACTGACGAACTCCCTCACTGGCGCATCATATTCAAACGGTCTGTTCCTCACACAGAATAGCTTCCAAGCGAACTCTACTGTTCCAGCAGTCTTTGGAGCAGCCGAGGTTTACATTTCAGCAGTCATCGGCGCTAACGCCTCTGCTTCGGTTGTAACAACCACCTCTGGCCGTGTCGAGAACGGCATGAACACCCTGCCGATAGCGGATTCTGGATCTGGCTATACCGTTCGCCCGTACATCACGATCGCATCTAGCACTGCAAACACGACTCAAGTCGATTCGCTTCAAATTTCTGCTCGTAACTATTATGCGACAGTCGTGGTTGCGAACGCGACGCAAAACTCGATCGGTTCTGGTTATGCATTCGGGATCACAGAAGGTGTCATCTACCAGAAGGGCTATTTTGCCAGAGTAGAACCACAGATTGTCATTGTCGAAAAGTACCGCACTGTTGTGGACGGTTACCCAACCAACAAAGTCATCGGGTTTGATACTGCTGAAGCAATCGTTAACTCGAACACTGATTACACCCTGCTCGACAACGCGAACACCGGAAATGCTGTGGCTCCTGGCGCTGATCGCCTCCAGCTCACACCTACGCTGACGGTTATCAGCACTGCGGACCTAGCTGCCAACACCGAGTTCTTCAGTATCGTCGAGTTCGCGAAAGGCAACCCATTCAAACAAATTCGCGATACGAAGTATAATGCTATCGAAAGCAATATCGCACAACGTACATTTGAACAAACGGGCAACTTCGTCCTTGATCAGTTCTTGGTCAACTCTGTTTCGCAAGCAAACTCCCTACTCGATGCCACAACGTTTACTGTGGCAGTCGATCCAGGCGTCGCCTATATTGGTGGCCGCCGTGTTCAAACATCCAACAACTACGTAGTTGATGTCGACAAGGGCACTTCCACTGTTGTTTCCAGCAACGTCAACATCGACATCAATCTGGGTAACTACATTGATGTGGTCGAAATGGCCGGAACCTTCCCGGCGTCTAAGCTGGTTAAGATCGACCTCTATGATACTGAAGCCAATCATTATTCTGCAGCAGTCGGCTCTGTCCCAGCTCTGGCAGGAACTAAGATTGGTGAAGCCCGCATTCGAGCGGTTACCGCCATCGATGGGGTTCTAGGAACCCCTGAGGCCCGTTTCCGGATCTACCTATTCGATGTGGTCATGAATGCCGGCAAAAACTTCTCCGCAGTCCGTTCGATCTTCTATAACGGAACGAACAACAAGGCCGTGGCCGATGTGTTCGGCACTGCTGTCCTGCGAGAAACCGCCAACAACTATCTGGTTTTCCCTACTCGCTTCAACGCATCGAAGACGCTGTCTTCTGCTAATATTTCGTTCCGTAGCAGAAAATCCACCATCAACGCTGCTGCAAACGGATTGTCCTCTTCTGCGACTATGGTTGTCTCTGCCGGTCCTAATGCGTATTTCCCATACGTTGGTACCCTGACCGACAACGAACTGCGTGATATCATCATCACGCCAACCACTAGTGTTCGCTCTAACACAAATATCACCGGAACGATCACCGGAACCTCTGCGGCAAACACTGCGGTCGGTTCTGGAACGGCTTTCGTAACCGAACTATATTCTGGCGCATATTTGCGTGTTAACGGTCAAACGCGCCGTGTTTCGGCCGTCACAAACAACACGCACCTGTCCATCGCCAGCACGTGGGCAAGCTCATTCTCTGCCAACATTGCACAGATTGAGCTTCCTGCTGAAGTTCCAGTGTCCTTGGCCGATCTACCATCTGGTTCGGCTTCCGTGTCTGGTAACACGCAACTGACTGTTTCGTCTGGCTTTGTTACCAACACCGCTGCGTGGAACGCTCACATCACGTTTGACGTAGTGAAGAACCAATCATCTGCGGCAGCGGCCAAGACCACCAAGCGCAAGGCCTATGTCAAGATCCAGGCCAACACCCACTCTGAGACCGTTCGCGGACCGTGGTGTCTTGGTATTCCGGATGCATTCCGCCTGCGTGGTGTGTACCGCTCCACTGGAACCGTCACGACTGCAGATGAGAACATCACAGACGCCTTCTATATCGACAACAACCAAAACGAAAATTACCTGGACCTATCGTATCTGGTAATCAAGCCTGGTGCAAAGTACGACATTCTGGCTAATGATCTGCTGCTTGTTGAGTTCGACGTATTCCAAAACCCAGCCGACCGGCCGTTTACCATCGATTCCTATAACATCGATGACACCGTTGAAGTAGCCGTATCTAATACGACCGTCCACACCGCTGAAGTTCCGCAGTTCTACTCCATCAAAGGTGAATACCGCGACCTTAGAGACTGCATCGATTTCAGACCTACTGTTGAATCCACTGCAAACGTGCTGGCGGTTGTCGCCACCGCAACAGTCAACCCAGCCGAAACTAGGGTAATCGACGAAACTCTGGACAAGAATGTTCCTGCGCCGCAGGGCGATCTCACGTTCTCTATCGAGTCATACCGCGGCCGCGCTGACAGAATCGTGATGACTTCGAATGGTGACATTCGTGTTCTGGCTGGTTACTCTGGTGCTGGTTACACTCCGGTTGCACAACCTGTTGACTCTATCACCCTTGACATTCTCAACATTCCTCCATACCCATCGGTTCCGAAGACTCTGAACGAAAACGTTTCGTTACAGTATACCACTCGCATGGGATCTGAGCGTCTTCTTACAGCGCGGACGGGGCTGTATCAAATCCGCTCTTCGAGCAAATACAGCTTGACCAACTCGCAGAATAAGCGTTACTCCATGGCTGACATTGCCAGCATGGATCGCCGTCTGAACAATGTCGAGCAAGCGGTTAGCCTCACCCTCGTCGAGCAAGATCTCAACAATCTGGTTATTCCGTCATCGCTCGATGCCGATATCGCTCGCTTCAAGTTTGGCTTCGCCGTCGATAACTTCGAAGGGCTTCGCCTTGCTGACACGACAAACCCCCAGTTCAATGCGTCTATTTTCGAAGGTCGCCTGAGCCCATTGAAGCGCCGCCTAGTTGTTTCGTACGTCGAAGAAACCGGAACGCAAATCGTCACACTGCCACGATCCGCCGACTTTGTCTTGATCGATCAAGACATCGCCACTCAGGGTCCAGTTGTTCTGCCAGAGCCGCCACTTCCACCAATGCCTGTTGATCCGGTTGTTAAGCCAGACCCAGGTCCGCCACAACCGCCTCCACGCCCTCCTATTACTCTGGAGACGGAAGGCGACGTTGCGCACGTATGTGGACTGGTCCCTGGCACGATAGTCAACATCACCGTTCGTCATCCATTGACGAGGGATATATACATGCAGGTTACTAGGACTGCAAGCGAAGAGGGTTGTGTTGAAACACCTCTCATCCTCACCCCACCGGTCGTTGTACCAGATGATCCTATCATTTGCCCAGAGCCACCAAGGATTACGAAACCTGCTCCAGTAATCGTTGTCGATACTGATCCAACCGGACCAACCGGCCCTATCGTTGACACGCCTCTGGATCCACCATACGACCCACCTTACGGTGGCGGCGGCGGTGGCGCCGGGTTCATTGATTATGGACTTGTGCCAAACGAACGGAGCGATCTTTTCAGCTTCCTGGAAAATCGTGGTGTGATCGGCCGAGGTACAGCAACTAACTTTGAACAATCCCTCGGCATCGACGGCTACTAATCTTGAAGGAACTTATTCTTGGCATATAACCTAGTTCAGACGTTTTTCGTCAACTCGAATGCAGTAAACGGCTCTAGTCAGGTTCTCCTAACTAGTGTCGACCTGTATGTCAAGAGTAAGCCAAACCGTACTGCGAACAAATCGGGTCTAACCAATCCCAGCATTGTAGTTAAGATCTGCCCAGCTACCAGAGATGCACCTATCCTGGAAAACATAGCTAGTGCTCCTTTTGCTAGAATGACCTGGGACGACATCGTTCTAACTGAAAACGCAGACACTCCTACCACATTTACTTTCGCTGCACCACTAACTCTGCCAACAAACGCGTACTACGGAATCTACATTCAGGTCATGGATGAAGATTATGAACTATGGCAGGCGGTGCAAGGTCACGCGTTGATCAACACCAACTCTCCAACTAGCGGACCAAACGGTCGATACGATGGGTATCTCTTTGAAGGATCGTCAGACAATACCTTCAGGGCTATCTCAGATCGCGATCTGCGCTTCGGTGTTTCTGTTGCCCAGTTCTCTGCTAACACGACTGCAAACGTTGGATTCGTGGCCGAGAACTACGAGTTTCTTACCATCAACGATCTGCATGATACCTTCCTCACCCGCGAGCGTGTTTTCCAGGACCCTTCGGATTCCGGTCTTACCATTCCTGTCAAAGCTGATCTGCCAGGAACCCTGACTATCAACGCAAACTCAACAAGAATCCTCGGAAACAATACGACGTTTTCCACGACTCTTGCAGCAAACAGCTTCATCATTCTGTCTGATTCTCAGGCTGCGAATACGTATGCGATCGCTGTTGTCAATAACATCGTCAACAACACCGTCCTCTTCCTTAAAGAGAAGTCTGTGATTACGACTAACGGCTTCTCTGGTTCCTACAGAACCGGGGTCGTGGCCGAAGTTTTTGAATCTCGTCCATACTTCAACAAGACCAATGAGATCGTTCTCTTCAAGTCTTCGGCGAACAGCACTGCTCGATTCGTCACGGGCGGCCTTGGTGGTGTTACAGTATCCAACACGGGTGCTGGATATTCGAACACAAACATCGTGCGTGTTGTCAATCCAGACGGTGATGATGCCACGTACACGATCACGACCAATGGATCTGGCGCTATTTCCTATTTGACAGTTATCACAACCGGTGAGGATTTCGTCCCTCCCGTTGCGAACGTCCGGATCGAAGTGTCTGTGTCAGATCCTACCCTGAAGTCTGGAAACCCAGGTGCCAACGCTGTTATCACGGTAGCGAACAACCAGGTCGGACTGACCCTTAGGGGTCACGTGTCCGGCGCATACGCTAACATCGTTTCGGTCGATGATAAGTCCATCACGGAAATTTGGCCACAGTTTCAAGAAATCAACTCAGTCGATGGAACCATCACCGTAGATCACGCATATTCGAACGGAGCAACTCTGGGAGTCAGCGCTGGGCTATATCGACCAACGACCCTAAAAGCTTTCAACAAGCTATCAGATTATCCTGCAGTCTTGGGTTCGACTTCTAATGAGAAGGGCGCCAACTCGGGCGTGTCTAGCCGATTCAATGTTGTCTTCGAAGTTAATAAAGACAATGACTTCCTCTTCGAAACGCCTGTGATTGAATCGCAGCGCGCGACCGTCATGACATATGAAAACGATATCAACAACGACGCCACGAATGAGCATACTAACAACGGCAATGCTATTTCCAAATATATCGGCAAGCGCATTGGATTTGATCAGGACTCTGCATCTGAAGACCTAATGGTTTATGTCCGCGGGCAACGCCCTGCCGGAACTGACATTGAGGTCTATGCTAAGCTGCATAACTCGATCGATGATGAGCCATTCGATGACAAGCTCTGGACCAAACTGACCAAGACGACACCTGAGGTGTTCACCAACCCGTATGACAAGTTCAGCCTGACCACAATCGGCTATACGCTGCCACAATATCCTGAGGTCGCGTCGACCCTGGCGGGCGTTGTGACAACAGCAAACAACTCAGCAAACGTCGACGGTTCCGGAACTAACTTTACATCGGCTCTGATCGGCGAGCTGGTTCGCATCTGGAGCCCACTGAATGTAACGAACCATCAGGTTGCTCCGGTTATTGCTGTAGCAAACACCACGCGACTTACCCTCGGATCTCCAGTGGTTAACAACTCGGTTCAGGAATCGGTCGTTGGTGCTGGCTTGAAGATGGATCTCCTGTCCTACGTGGGCACCGGCTTCAACAATATCCTCAATGACAATGTGGCTAGGTATTACACCCAAACGAACCAAGCCGAGATTGATGGTTTCGATACGTTCGCGATCAAAGTCGTCCTCCTTTCTGACAATAAATACATCGTACCTACTGTCGAAGATATTCGAATGGTCGGTGTGTCTGCCTAATGAATATCAAGGTAGACGAAGATACTCGAATTGTTTCTAACCAGAATCGTAAAGAGTATCTCGAGATGAAACACAAAAGAGATACTACGAAACGTATCGAGAAGCTCGAACGTGCGGTGGAAGATCTCACTAGAGAAGTCAATGCTCTGAAAGGGCAAAAGGAAAGCTAACGGATGTCCTATAGAGCAGTCGATACCAACATCCTAAGTGTTGTCAACGTAAACGCGGATACCTTCCAGCTATTCGTTACCAAATACAACCAGGTTGTTGATCACCTTCAAAACACAGTTCTGACCGTATCGAACACAAACTCGTACGATGGCAACAACACTGGTAACGGATTCGTAGTCGGCATCTTCGGCGGAACGACTCTTGTTGCCGGTTCCGCTCTGCGCGGGGGCAACGTTTCGACTTCAAACACACTGACAGTCACCTCGGTTGTTTCCGTCACAAACAACTTGTCTGTTGCCAACGTTTTCACTGTCACGTCCGGTTTGTCAAACGTCAATACGCTGAATGTTCGTGGCGCTGCAAACATCGCCAACGTCCTAACTGTCACAAGCAACACTGTCTTGAGTTCATTCCTGTCTGTTGCTGCTAATGCTTCGTTCGCTAACAACATCGCTGTTAAGACTGACTATGTGATCGAAGTATCGGCCAACTCTGATCTGGGCTCCAACACTACGTCACCTCAGCAAATCTATGCTTTCCTCAAGACAGATTTTAGCTCGGCTAGAATCTTGGTACAAAGCAAGAAGGGATCTAATACCCAGGTGTACGAAGGCATCTTGGCTCACAATAGCGGAACGCCACAGATGGCGGTCTATGGTGTGGTTTCTGTGCCTACGAATGCCAACAACGGCATTATTTCGGCAAGCTCAAATACAACCCATATCACCTTGAACTACCAGCAAACCGCCATAAATACTTCAACCAAGACAATCCTCCACATGGTGAAGTAAGATGGCAGTGAATAGACTAAAGATTGAAGAGGGCATTGAGGCGATTGGTAACTCAGTCGTCACTGGTAACCTTACAATCACCGACACGCTGTACATCGGTAACAACAACTTCGAGTTCAATACAAACGCTATTGCGGTTTCGGCTGCAGCGGTTACGAACGTGGATGCTTACAGCGCCACCGGCTATCACTTTGCCAAATACTTTGTGACCATCCGCAACGATGCTGGAACGCTTTATCATGCCCTAGAGTTGGTTGTGGTCAACCAGGGGTCTAACGTTTCTATGACCACCTACGGCGAGGTTTGGTCTAACTATTCGCTGGGTCTCCTGGATGCATCTGTATCCGGTGGAAATGTGGTTGTCACGGTAAACCCAACGGCCAACGCAGTCCCACTGACGGTCAGCACCTACAGAACAATCCAAGCCTAAAGGACACTCCTTGGCTAATGCATACCAACTCATCAGCATCGAACAAGTCGATGGACTGGCCGCTGCTCTAGAAGCAGCGGGCAACACTCCTGCTGAAATTCTCGCATCGTTACTTACCGTTGACGGCCCAGGATCTGGGCTGAACGCCGATCTGCTCGACGGCTATAACTCAACTGATTTTGTTTTCACGTCCTCGTACACCGCAGCAGATGTCCTCGCTAAACTCATAACTGTCGATGGATCAGGATCTGCTCTAGATGCCGATCTACTTGACGGTCAACACGGGTCATATTACAACGGTTGGGCCAACTTAACTGGCGCGCCTGTATACGCTAGAGCTTCGACTTCAGCATCACTTTCTCTATTCGATACTGGAAACACTAGACGAGTTTACCTATATGGTGATGGTGATGGCCAGGGGTTTCTAAACACCACCTTGGGCGGCTACATATTCCGCATGACAGCTAGCAACCCAACATTCACTATATCGGGTAACGTTTATATTAACGAACATGGTATCTGGCACGCTGGTAACGATGGCGCCGGGTCTACTCTTGATGCTGATCTGCTAGATGGCCAACAAGGATCGTATTACCAAAACGCCGATAATCTAAACGCAGGAACTCTTCTTGCCGCACGTATGCCAGCCTTTACTGGAGATGCAACGAGCACGGCTGGAGCGGTGGCCCTTACCTTAGCAACCGTTAACGGTAATGTCGGCTCGTTTGGATCGGCGACCGCTGCGCCAACCTTTACTGTTAACGCTAAAGGTTTGATCACTGCGGCTGGATCAACCACTATTACTCCAGCATGGTCTTCTATCACGTCCCACCCTACCACTCTCGCTGGTTATGGCATCACCGACCTTATAGCCAAGACCGATACTGCAAATGTCTTTACGGAAATCCAAACCATTAGTGGTGTGGTTCCTGGAATCAAGTTTATCGAGACTGATCAGACGGCTCCTATTGGCGGTTGGACGATTAACCTCAACAGCGGATCGTTCTACATCCGCCACAACACCGCCAACCCGGTAACCTTCGCGACCCAGAATATCGTGATGGATATCAGCAATGCTGAGGTCGTTACTTTCGCCAACACACCCTCAGCATTTGGTAACGCAATGTGGCATGCTGGTAACGATGGGGCCTCATCCGGTCTTGATGCTGACCTTCTCGACGGTCAGCAAGGATCGTATTACCAAAATGCTGGCAACCTCAACGCTGGCACTATTTTGGCAGCACGTATGCCAGCCCTTACTGGCGATATCACAACGTCAGCAGGAGCCGTCGCGACAACACTAGCGACCGTTAATGGAAACGTCGGATCCTTTGGATCCGCTACCGCTGCTACAATCTTCACCGTTAACGCCAAGGGTCTGATCACTGCTGCTTCTAGCACTACTATCACTCCTGCGTGGTCTTCTATTACCAGTAAGCCGACTACTATTTCTGGCTATGGTATCACTGACGCTGTTGCAAGAGCATCTTTTGCTGTCTCGCCTAATAGCTCTGTGGCCGCTGCTGACGTGCGAAACATTACGAACCCTACAACAGGAATTGGTTATGTAGCCGGCGGCCGTTTCAGGTTCTCATCACTTAACGATGATGCAACTTCGCCATATGCTGATGTTATTGATCTATCGACATATGCTGACTCTACTGGCGGCGGGTTCAACGCTCTTTACTTTAGCAAGAGTTCCCACCTTCTGAGACACAAGTTTGCAGCGGCGGGAGCGACATCATGGGATACCAAGACTGTAGCCTACACCGACTCTGCTATGACTGGGAACACGACTGGATCGGCGGCAACGCTCACCACGGGTCGCACGATAGCAATTACTGGCGATCTGACTTGGACTTCACCATCTTTCAACGGCTCGAGCAATATCACTGCTGCCGGCACACTAGCAACCGTTAATGGAAACGTTGGATCATTTGGATCCGCTACCGCTGCTCCTACCTTTACGGTCAATGCCAAGGGTTTGATAACTGCCGCCGGTTCAGCTACTATTACTCCAGCTTGGTCTTCTATCACATCGAAGCCTACCACCCTTTCTGGGTTTGGTATTGTTGACGCTGTTAAGCAAGCTACTTCCGCTACGATTAACGGTAGGGCTTATGATTTAAATATTGCTGCTGTATCTGGCAGCGGCGCGGCCATTGGCGGTTGGGATAGGCAGCTAGCATTTACTGGTGGTTCAACTGATACAACCGGTTCTTCGCTGGGAACATACGGCGATAATCAGACTGCAACTTATGCGTACATTGGGTTGGGTACTATTAGCACCCAATACACCAGCACCAACTCGTTGCGCATATATTCTACGTATGCAGCATGGGGTACCAATGTTATCTGGCACGCTGGTAACGATGGTGCCTCATCCGGTCTTGATGCTGACCTGCTTGATGGTCAACAGGGATCATACTACCTTTCTGCAACCAACATCAATGCCGGCACTCTAAGTGATTCCTACTTGCCTGCTACTATGGCTGGTAAAACTTTCTCATCCAGAGTGACGGTCTCTGGGGTATCAGAAGGCGTTCGTATCGCGAGCGATACCGCTTACTACAGCTGGTATAATGCTGCGAACAACAGCCGCAATGGTTATTTCCAACACAGCGGCAGCACCATGACGCTGGCGAACGAAGTTACTAACTCTAACATCAACATTACCACTACTGGCACTGGAACCGTTCGGGTTAATAGCAACTCAGTTTGGCACGCCGGCAACGACGGCGCTGGCTCTACACTTGATGCCGACCTGCTTGATGGTCAACAGGGTTCTTACTATTTCCCTGTGTCCGGTGGTAGCTTTACTGGAAACATTTCCATCGTCAAGGCGTCTCCATCTATTACGATTAATGACACCACGTATGTGGATCCATCCCCGCTTGGTTTGTTCCGCGTATATTCTGCAGCTGGTAATTTGTACATTACTCGTAACACGGCCACAAACCGTGGTTACGGCACTGAATCTTCTACTGTGTCTATCTCTGGCAGCAATGGGGCATGGAACTTCACATCAACGCCACTTGTTAGCGGTGGTGCTCTTGCTCTGATAGCATCTCCTACGTTCACAGGTACTCCTGCTGCTCCAACTGCTACAGCAGGAACTAACACAACCCAGCTAGCCACGACGGCGTTTGTAACGACAGCCGATAACCTGAAAGCTAACGTCGGTGGCAGCAACGCGACCGGCACTTGGCCTATTAGCATCTCAGGGGCCGCAGCAAGCGTTACAACACTAACGCTAGGATACTCTACTTCTAGCGTTTCCTTAACCGCGGCAATGCAAAACCAGCTTGGCTATGTTGCCGGTGTTTCATTACTTGGTCAGACAGATGGGGGCCTTTATCAAGCTGGGTATGATACCACCAGTTGGAAACACCAAATTTTCGGTGACTTTAGGACTGGGCAGATTCTTATCCGTGGCCAAAATAGCGGTACGTTCCAAGCATGGAGGACCGTCTGGGATTCTGGAAACGACGGCGCTGGCTCTACACTTGATGCCGACCTGCTTGATGGTCAGCAGGGTGCGTGGTACGCTCCTATAGCATCTCCAACCTTCACCGGTACAGTGACAATGCCGGCGTTCAGCGTTACATCTGACCAAAGGCTGAAAACCGATATCGAACCGCTGCAAGGATATAGTGAATTCTTGGATGCAACCAAGATTTATTCCTTTATTAAAGACGGCAAGCATCAGTTTGGTGTGTTGGCTCACGAAGCGCAAGAAATACGCCCTGAACTAGTTAGCACAGTTTCACATAAAGAGTTGGGTGAAGTGATGACTGTAAACCCAATGGATTACCTTTTTGCGCTTGTTGCTGAAGTTCAAGATCTTAGGAAGCGTGTTGCTGAGCTGGAGAGTAAATAGTGGCTATCCCAACCCCAGCTTTCACATCTGCTGATGTCGCGGCAGAATTTCTGTTTACGCCACCATGGGCTTCTAACCATCCAAACCTCTTATCATCTCTGGCCGATGGTGCGATTCCTTACACCTCTGCCGATTTGGCTGGCCGGACCCTTATTTGCTATATCCCAACCGGCGCTCTTAATTGGACTGATTTTTCATCTGTTACTGATGATCTTACGGGATCGAACGTAGTACTAAGCAACACACAGGTCATATCTGGAATAAACCAAACAGTAACTATTAGAGTTGACACATCTAACTGGTCATGTACAGCAACTGGAGGCGGCGGATATTCTAGCTCTATACTAACAGCATACGTGAATCATACGCCTGTTGCCAACATGAGAGTCGGCTCTTCAACATCCGGCGCGTCTACCGGCGTCGCAGCCAACTCTATGATATTTACTGTAGTAAATGCGGACGTTATAGAATTTGAACTTACAACAGAAGTAAGCGGTATTTCATATAACACAGGACAGGGAGGAGCAACATTTACTGTGAAGAACCAATCCAGTTCTAATACCGTGTTAGATACCTTCGTCGCGTCGTGTGCAGCATCATACATGCTGTAATTTAGCATATAAATACTAAAAAGATCAAAGGAGATAATGAATGACCGAACCTGTACTTGACTACGAAATCCTAGAAAGAAGCGGCAACAGCCTTCAGGTCAAATTCCTGAATCCCCTTTGGGAAGCAGGCAACGTTGTCGATGAAGAATACGAAGCTGAGAACGAAGATGGTGAAACCGTCACGTTAACTCGAGAGCGGGATGACAACATTCATAAAAATTTCGTGAAGACTATCAACATTCCTCTGCTAGAGGATGGCACGGCTGACAGGGACACCCTGAAGGAAATCATTATGGCCCAGGCAAACGGAGTCAAGGCCCGCATGGAGGCGATTATCATTGTCGCTCCTGATGAAATTGATCTGGACGACCTAATTGGGGCTAGCCTCTAATGGGATTTCTGCTGGGCATTGGCGGATGGATCTTGAAAAATCCAGTTCCGGTCATGGTCGCTCTTGCTGTGGCCTTGTTCGCGTACACGTGGAATGAGAACAAGAACCTCAAAGACGAAAACAAAGAGATGGCTGCCGCAGTACAAACCCTAGAGGAAGAAGCAGCGACCACTAAAGAAAACCTAGGTCGCATCGACGACCTTCAGAATGAAATTGCCCGAGTTCGCAATAACCAAGGCAGAGTAAGGAACACCATCAATGAAATCCCAGCAAATGAAGACGATAGGCCGTTTGTCAATAATCCTGGCCTGCTCGATCGCATTGACGTCATGCGAGACCATCAACAGTCTGTTCCGAGACAGGACGCCGCCGGCGATCAGTGATTCGTTCGTAATCACCGATGAACTGTTTAACTGTGGACCACGCCCAAGTGATTGGCCTTCTAGAGAAGAGCTTCTGAATTCTGGTACTGCCGGAGTCGTTGATTTGGCCAATGAGTACTGGTTCTGGGGCATGCGCTGTGAAGACCAGCTTCGCCTGGTTCAGCTGTACGTTAACTGCAACAAGGATGACAAGGACGCCTGTAAGGCGATCGAAGCCATCAAAGAAGAGACCGCCGCCGAATAAATAGGCCATACGTCTATCATAGGAATAAGTAATGGCCGATCAAAAAGACTTCGTAGTCAGAAGTGGTATAGTCGTTCCAAACAACTCTACGTTTGGTGCTAACGTCGCTGTTACGAATAGGGTGACAACGAACGCTCTTGTTACCACATCGGCCATTGCGAATACTGTTGCAGCCAACTCTACAACATCGAACACCCTAACCGTCTTGGTGTCTGCCAACGTGGCTGTCGCCAACGTCGGTACAATAAACGCAAATATTGCAAACCTAGTTGTTCTTGCTTCCAACGCAGCGACTATCAACGTTCTCACAGGTACGACCGGCTCTATCGTCGGCCTGGGTGCAAACATCCTTACCGTAAACACTGGAACGATTCAGACCTTGGTCGCTATCAGCGCCAACGCTGTCACTCTTTCTTCGAACGCTGCAACTGTCAATGTTCTCACGGCCACAACTGGTTCGATTGTCGGTCTTGGTGCAAACGTTCTCACCGTTAACACTGCTACGGTTCAGACTCTCGTTGCCATCAGCGCCAACGCGGTTACGCTCACTTCAAACCAAGCCACGATCACTAACGGCACGGTCACAACCCTGGCCTCGACGACTGGTTCCGTTGTCAACCTTGGCGCCAATGTCCTAACCGTCAACACCGCCACGGCACAAGCCCTCACTGCCATTAGCGCCAACGCCGTCACACTTACGTCTAACCAGGCCACTATCACCAACGGTACGGTCACAACTCTGACCTCGACCACCGGATCGATCACCAACCTTGGTGCCAACGCCCTTACGGTCAACACTGGTTCTGTCAGCACACTTACTGTAGTCACTGGCACTGTCACAACTCTGACATCTGTCACTGGAACGGTTACTAACCTTACTGCTAATACCGGTACGGTCAACACCCTGTCTTCAGCAAACGGCACAATCACCAGCCTGACTACTAACGCTGCCACTATCAACGTTGCAACTGTCACGACGCTGAATGGAACGACCGGTTCCGTTATCACCCTCGGCGCCAACGTTCTCACTGTCAATACTGCCACGATTCAGAACCTGACTGTTCCTACACAAACCATTACTACACTAACGGCGACCACAGGAACTATCACTAACCTGAATGCTACAGTTGGTGCGGCGAATACTCTCGGCGCCAACGTCTTCACTGCTAACGCTGCCACGATTCAATCGTTGGTTGCTATTACTGGTAACGTAGTTACTTTCACATCCAACCTGGCTACCGCTAACGTCTTGAATGCTACGACTAGCACAATCACGACCCTAGGTGCCACCACTCTGACTATTACCAATGGTACTGCGAATACTCTTGGCGCCAACACATTCACTTCTAACACCTCGACTGTAGCGAATCTAAACTCAAACAACATTATAGCCAACACCGCGACTATTAAAACGCTCGGCGCGAACACTGTCACGATGAACACATTGACTGTTGGCGATCTGACAGTTACAGGCAGCTCTAGTCTAACCATCGCACAGGGTCAGGTCTTCAGAGGTTATAGAGAATACGTTGATGTTAGAACTGGTGTTAGCGGCGCCACGAACATGGATTTGCTGAACAGCAACATCTTTAACTTCACGTTGTCGGGAAATACGACGCTGACGGTGACTAACGTTCCTTCGACCGGAGTCTCTACTGCGTTCACCCTATTGGTAAAACAGCCTGCTGGGGGCGGTGCAACTCTTACTTGGCCAACCGGAACTGTTTGGTCTGAAGGCGTTGCTCCAGTTCCTTCGACTGGCGCTAACCAAACCGATGTCTTTACATTCTGGACCGTCGACGGCGGGGTCATGTGGATCGGTGCACACTCATTCGCCAATGTTTCTTAAGGTAGGATCGTCATGCCAATAGGTGCATCCCACCGGAATATTCAAAAGAAAAGCATCGTAGAGGCAGGAAGCGCGGCCTTCAATGCCTCTGGTACGTTCACAGCCAAATACGGAGTCATTAGGGCTAACGTAGCAGGCCGAGCTGGATCTGGATACCCAGGCACGTCCGGCGCTGCAGGAAACCCAGGCAACGCGGGTTCAGCTGGCAATCCAGGAAACCCAGGCAATAACGGCCTCGGCGGTCCAGCTGGTATTGCTGGAACAGCCGGTGCTGCAGGAAACCCAGGCAGCGCTGGAACATCTGGAAACCCAGGTAACACAGGAACAAACGGAGCAGCTGGCCCAGGTGGAACCGCTGGAACAGGTGGAGCAGCAGGAAACGCAGGAACTGCTGGTGGCTCCGGTAACCCAGGAAACCCAGGGACCGCCGGCAACGCAGGACCGGGCGGAGCCGCTGGTACGGCAGGAAATGCTGGTGGATCAGGTAACCGTGGAACGGGCGGAAACCCAGGAAACCCAGGAACGAACGGAGCGGCAGGACCGGGCGGGGCTGGCGGAACGGCCGGATCTGCTGGTAACGTCGGCGGCTCTGGTAACCCAGGAAACCCAGGAAACCCAGGCAATAATGGTCTCGCTGGTCCAGGCGGCGCAGGTGGAAATGCCGGCGCGGCTGGTAATGCTGGAAACGTCGGTGCATCCGGCAACCCAGGAAACCCAGGCAACAACGGTCTTGCTGGCCCAGGTGGTATTGCGGGTAATGCCGGTGCTGCAGGAAATGCCGGAGCGGTAGGTAATGCCGGCAACCCTGGAAACCCAGGTTCTAACGGCGTCGGTGGACCAGGCGGTGTCGGCGGAAACGCTGGCGCTGCAGGTAATGCCGGAAACGTTGGTGCGTCCGGCAATCCAGGAAACCCAGGAACAAACGGATCAGCCGGAACTGGCGGCGCGGGCGGGCCAGCAGGCGCATCAGGAAACCCAGGAAACCCAGGCCAGCAAGGCGGTCCTGGCGGGGGCGGCGGTGGTGGAGCTGCACAAGGCACGGGTAGTGCTGGTTCCGCAGGGTTTAAGAGTGGTGCTGCTACCGGCGGCAGCGGGGGCCCCGGCGGTACGACATCACCAATTACAGAAGGCAGCCCTGGTAACCCCGGCTCACCAGGGGCTGCAGGCAATCCAGGAAACCCTGGGGCAGCCGGCAATGTTGGGTCGCCTGGAAACCCTGGAACGTCAGGCGTCGCCGGCAATGCTGGATCGACAGGTGCTGCTGGTAATGCAGGAACTGGTGCAACCGCCGGTGGTCCTGGTGGTGCTGCACCTAACACATGGCCTGGTTCCGCCGGGGCGGCAGGAACTGCTGGTAACGCAGGAACCACTGGCAACGCGGGAACTGGAGCTACCCCAGGTGGCGCAGGCGGAAACGCTCCTGCTAACTGGATTGGTAAAGACGGCGCTGTAGGAACAGCCGGAAACACAGGTGCTGCAGGTAATGCTGGAATCGGAGCTACTTCTGGCGGAACTGGCTCGGCGGCTCCTGCAAACTGGGCCGGTAAGACTGGGTCTCCCGGTAACGCTGGAACTGCTGGAAACGTTGGCAACTCTGGAACTGGAGCTACATCCGGTAATGCTGGAAGTGCTTCTCCTGCATCATGGCCAGATTCGGCTGGTGTTGCTGGTAACCCAGGCACGGGCGGGGCTGCAGGTAACGCAGGAAATCCAGGCGGGTCTGGTGGAGCTGGAGGCGCTGCACCTAATACATGGACCGGTTCAGCCGGAGCAGCAGGAACTGCTGGTAATGTCGGAGCTTCTGGTTCCGCTGGTACTGGCGCAACAGCCGGAAATCCTGGTGGTGCTGCTCCTGCCAACTGGCCAGGATCTGCTGGCGCTGCAGGAAACCCAGGCAACGCGGGTTCAGCCGGCAACGCTGGAACCGGAGCCACACCTGGGGGTCCAGGTGGAACAGCGCCAGCTAGCTGGTCTGGATCTGCCGGAGCAGCGGGAACAGCAGGAAACGCTGGTGCGTCAGGTAATGCAGGAACATCTGGAGCAGCCGGAAGCGCTGGAGCCCCAGGTGGAAGTACATTGTTCAGCCTAGGTGAAACCACTATTCTGGTATTCACAGGAACTGCTGGCGGTGCTGCAGGAAATGGTGGAAGTGGCGGAACTGCTGGGCCTGGCGGTACAGCAGGAAACGCTGGATCTGCAGGAAACCCAGGCTCTCAGGGAACATCTGGAAATGCCGGTAATCCAGGATCTAACGGTGTTGGTGGCCCCGGCGGTGTGGCAGGAACTGGCGGATCAGCAGGAAACCCAGGCTCACAAGGATTCTCAGGTAACGCAGGAAATGCTGGCACGAATGGTGCAGCGGGTCCGGGTGGAGCCGCAGGTGCCGCAGGTGCTGCAGGAAACCCAGGCAATGCAGGTTCATCCGGTAACCCAGGAAACCCTGGCACTGCCGGCGTTGGTGGCCCGGCAGGAAACGTTGGTTCTGCAGGTGCTGCAGGAAACCCAGGCAACAGAGGTTTTTCTGGTAACCCAGGAAATCCTGGAACTAACGGACCAGGTGGCGCAGCTGGATTAGCAGGTGGCGCTGGCGCAGCTGGAAACCCAGGCAATGCAGGTTCATCAGGTAACGCTGGAAATCCAGGAAACAACGGGCTAGCTGGGCCTGGTGGTGTTGCCGGAACTGGCGGGGCTGCAGGAAATGCTGGAACTGCCGGCGGATCTGGTAATGCTGGCAACCCCGGGTCTAATGGTGTTGGAGGCCCAGGAGGAGCAGCGGGTAATGCTGGTGCTGCTGGTAACGCTGGTAATGTTGGATCTTCTGGTAACGCTGGCAATGCAGGCAACAATGGACTTGCCGGGCCTGGCGGAGCAGCGGGTAATGCCGGTGCTGCAGGTAATGCCGGCAACCCTGGATCTGCAGGAAACGCTGGAACTGGCGGCCCTGGCGGCGCCGGTGCGAGTGGTGGTGCAGCGGGTGGGGCCGGTGGTGCAGGCGGTGGAATTAGTCCTGAAATCACTGAAAGAGACCCTGCCCCAGGCGTGGATGGGGGTGGCCAGGGTGGCCAGGGTGGAATCGGCGGTTTCATTGGCGACCCGCCCGAACTCCTATACGGCCAAGCAGGAACACCTGGAACAGCAGGATCTTATGGTAATCCTGGAAGCGCCGGTAATCCTGGTGTTGTCGGTAACGTAGGTGCTTCCGGAAATGCTGGAACTGGAGCTACTCCCGGCGGAGCTGGCGGAGCAGCGCCTAACTCATGGCCTAGCTCAGCCGGCGCTGCTGGAACTGCTGGAAATACAGGTGCTTCCGGTAATGCTGGAACTGGAGCTACTCCAGGTGGTGCTGGCGGAGCAGCACCTAACTCGTGGCCTGGTTCTGCTGGTGTAGCAGGTAATGCAGGAAATACCGGCACGTCAGGATCCGCTGGTACGGGGGCGACGCCAGGGAATGCTGGCGGAGCAGCGCCTAACACATGGCCTAGCTCGGCCGGTGCAGCTGGAACTGCTGGAAACGCTGGCGCAGCAGGTAACGCTGGCTTCGGAGCAACTCCAGCCAATGCCCCAACAAATGGGGGTGCAGGATCGCCTGGTGCTGCTGGAACTGCTGGAAATACCGGTGCATCTGGTAATGCTGGAACCGGTGCTGGTTCTGGAGGTGATGGTGCCCTCGGTGTTGCGGACTGGACAGACAAAACAGGCACAGCTGGAACCGCTGGAAATGCTGGTGCAGCAGGTAACGCCGGCACGGGTGCAGGGTCTGGTGGGGCAGGTGGAGCCGCATCCAACACATGGCCAGGTTCTGCTGGTGCAGCAGGCAATGCTGGAAACACTGGTACTGCGGGAAGCGCAGGAACTGGAGCAACTGCCGGCAATCCTGGCGGAGCCGCTCCTGCCGACTGGTCTGGAAGAACCGGAACTGCTGGTAACGCCGGAACTGCTGGTTCTGCCGGTGCCGCCGGAACTGGAGCTGGTCCAGGTGGTGCCGGCGGCGCAGCTCCTGCTAACTGGGCAGGCAAGTCTGGTTCTGCTGGCAATGCTGGAGGAACTGCTACCACAGCATCGGTCATAAATACAACTGTCAGCCTGAAGCCTCGCAACCAGTATTCTGTTGCTCTAGGATCTGGTGATACTTCCACAAACTCATCGTCATTGACCGTTTCTTGGGTCCGCCATTAACTGGAATTTATTATGTCTATATACAACTTTGCGCCTATGCCAACAACAGAGATTTCTGATGTTGATTTCGTTACGTGGCAGAATGCCTTTACACCTGAAGAGCTTGATACTTTAGACTCATACGCAACTACTATGTTGCCTGTTGAGAAAGCTATCATTTCAGGGATGTCTAAGGAAGAAGAGTATGAAGCCATTCGTAAATCAAAAACAGGGTGGTTGGCTCTAACCCCTGAGACGACGTGGGTGTATGATCGTCTGGCGTATGTTGCCAGACTAGCAAATGCACAGTATTGGAGATTTGATCTCGGTGGATTTGTTGAAGATTTCCAGTACACGGTTTATGATGAGCCAGACGATCACTACTCATGGCACATGGACACGGTCAAACAGGCTGCTGGGAAAACTCCGCGTAAACTGAGTATGGTTCTTCAGCTTTCGGATCCGGCGGATTATTCCGGTGGAGATCTACAAATCAAAGGCGGGCCTACTGACACAACCGTTCGACGTGAACGCGGCCTCATCACACTCTTCCCAAGCTACATGCTTCACCGCGTGACACCACTTGAATCTGGTGTGCGGAAATCACTAGTGGTCTGGATTAGCGGACCCCCATTCAAATAGGAGAAATCACATGAAGGTAACTAACGTTGCACTATACGGTGGGCTTGATGACACCGTGGCAGAAACTGCTGCTATCAAATCGTATCTAGACTCCCTCAATATCGAATATGCAAACCTCTTCTACAGCGATTCCTCACAGTTCGAGGCAGTCCTGAAACCAGTTAACACCTGGTTTGATGACAAGGAAATCACCAAGTTTCCATTTGTAATCTGGGACGTTACAGATACGACAGGCGCAACTACTCGCAAAGTTGCGATGAGCCTCAAGGAGGTCAAGGCCTCAAATTTAATGCCGACGAGCGGATCCACAAACTAAACGTGATGGAGGCATTCGACAGCCTCCCGCCGGACCTTAGATTGTTCATCCGCGAACTTGATTTCAACATCCTTGATGACCACATTCTCGGTGGCGAGAATGAAATGAGACGCGTGAAGAAACTTCTTGACGCTGGAGTGAAACCACAATTTTATGCAACAGGACTAAACTAATGAACCTCGTATCGGCATTGAAGACGCCAGAGATTGAATTCCTATGTGACGCAGATGACTGGGACGTTATTCCTAAGCCATATCCGGCAAAGAAACTAGTTCCAGACTGGTTTAAAGCTCTGCCTATGAAGCTGCACGACGGACTAGAAGCTTCCACTATCAAGAGGTGCAACCCATTCCTAGACGCTATGTCTATGGGTTACATCATCCCGCTTGCCGCTGATGTTGAGTTCACGGTTAACGAAGATTGCTCTGGTGTGGAATACAAATGGAGTTTCTATAAGTCCATGATCGAGAATCACGGCAAGAACCAAATCACGACGGACAAAGCTCCTAACCCGCTGATGCCTAAACCGCCGATCAAGTTTATGAACTACTGGATCATCAAGCTTCCGAAGGGGTACTCTGCGATGTTTATCCCACCGCTCAACAGGCCGGATCCACGGTTTCAATGCTTAGCTGGCGTAGTCGATTGCGACGGCTATTTCGAATACGTTAACTTTCCGTTCACATTCAATCAACCTAGCTTCCATGGGATCCTGCCGGCCGGGACTCCGCTAGTTCAAGTTATTCCCTTCAAACGTTCGGATCTGGATCTGAAAACAGTCACAAGGCAGATGAAGAAGCCGGATTTGGATTTGCTATCTCTCACTCGTCGTAAGAGAATGTCCCACGAGAGCCACTACCGGGATAATGTCTGGACCAAGAAGTAAATAAATAGGGGGTAACCCCAGGAGAAGTCAATGGCAGTGCCAACAACTAGAGCCGATTTTAAGGAATATTGCCTGCGTGCCCTAGGTAAGCCAGTTATCGACATCAACGTGGCTGATACTCAGGTAGAAGATCGTATCGACGAAGCCCTAAGCTATTACGCAGACTACCACTTTGATGCTTCCGCCGTCGTTTATTACAAGCATCTGATCACAGAGCAAAATATTACCGACAAATACATCACGCTCCCAGAAAACATCTTGGGGGCTGTTCGCATATTCCAACTCGGTGGTTGGGGTATGACATCCACAAACGATATTTTCAACATCAACTATCAGATTGCTCTAAACGATCTGTACACGCTGTCTAGCTCTTCTATGATTCCGTACTACATGCTTCGCGAGAAGCTGGGTCTCATGCAGGAGATGCTAGTTGGGCAGCAACTCATCCGCTACGAGCGTCACCGCAATCGCCTACACGTCGATATGAACTGGGACAAGGTTAAGGCTGGCCAGTATCTTGTGGTCGAGGCGTACGAGGTTGTGGATCCAACTGTGTTTGCTGATGTCTGGAAGGATCGCTGGCTCTACCGCTATACGACAGCTTTGATCAAGAAGCAATGGGGTCTTAACCTCACCAAGTTTGTCGGCGTTCAAATGCCTGGTGGTGTTCAGTTCAATGGTCAACAGATTCTTCAGGATGCTCAGGATGAGATCCGAAAGATGGAAGAAGAAATGATCACCACATATTCGCTTCCACCATCTGATATGGTTGGCTAAGGACACGCGGTGACCACAAACCAATATTTCAATAATTACGCGTCAGCAAATGAGCAGCTTCTCCTCGAAGATCTGATCATCGAGTCTATCCGTATGCACGGGCTAGACGTTTACTATCTGCCGAAAAAGACTGGTGGATTTGATGAGATTTACGGCGAGGATCCACTTGTGTCGTATGACACAGCTATCCCAATCGAAATGTATGTCAAGAACGTAGATTCATTTGGGGGCGATGGTTCCTTCATGTCTAAGTTCAACATCGAGATCCGCGATCAGATGACACTTACTGTCGCTCGACGCATTTTCATGAGTACCGTTGGAACACCTGAAGGCATCTTGCGACCAAATGAAGGTGATCTTATTTGGTTCCCACTGAACGATAAGATGTTTAAGCTCCAATACTCTGATGAAAAGTCTATGTTCTATCAGCTTGGAGGTCTACAGACTTGGGACCTCACGATGGAGATGTTCGAATACTCCAACGAGAAATTTACGACTGGTATTGCGGAGATTGATGACATTGAATCTAAGCACAGCCTGGCTCTTACATCGTTTGCTATTCTCACCGATGCTGGTCTTCCTATTACCGATGACAGCGGATTCTACATTATCAACTCTGAATACGAAGACATAGTCGAGGATGAGCTTGATCCATTCTTCGATAACGCTGAGATTCAAGCTGAAGCCGATGCACTGCTTGATTTCACAGAGGCTAACCCATTCGGTGAGGACTACTAATGCTAGGCAACCAAACGTTTGATCATGACATGATCAGGAAGTATGTCGTTGCTTTCGGCACACTCTTCAACGAAATTTATGTCAATACCAAGGATGGTTCTGAGGTAACCAAGACTGTCAAGGTTCCACTGTCTTACGCAGCAAAGGACAAGTTGATGGCTAGGGTCCTAGGCGATCCTACTATTGACAATAAAGTGGCGACGACTCTACCATACATGTCATTTGAAATGACAAATCTCGCGTATGACGGATCTAGAAAATTCTCTAAGATCATGAAGGTCGGAAGATCCGGCCCAGACTCCGGCGTATCTGCTTTCAACCCAGTTCCGTATAACTTAAACTTTTCGTTATACATAGCTGTGAAGAATACTGAAGACGGCACTAAGATCGTCGAGCAGATTCTCCCAAACTTTACTCCAGAATGGAACGTCACGGCCAATCTCGTTCCAGGTCTCGATGCAAAAGTTGATATCCCGATCATATTGGACAATGTGTCCAAGGAAGATTCCTACGAGGGCGATTATAAAACTCGGCGTGCCATTATCTGGACACTGAACTTTACAGTCAAGGGGTATATTTTCGGTCCGCTGACCGACCGCAAGCGCATTGAGACGGCCATCATTGACATCTTCGACGACAACAAGGTTCCGGCGGCGCTAGCTGCCACGATCACCACTACAGTTGACGGTGTAGACATAGAAGAGTTCTAATGCCTGAAGACGATATTTCGAAATTTCTCGGTATGAAATCAATCGATGAAGTCATTGCGAATAAGCAAGAGATCATCGAGTACAAAGAGCAGCTCCCTGCTGACAACTACAAAGTCGATCCCCGTAAGGATGAAGATTTTGAGAGTGCTCGGGATATGGTCAAAGACGTTCTCAACATTGGCACGACGGCCCTTGAAGAAATGGCTGCGATTGCACAGCAATCTCAAAGCCCGGCTGCTTACGAGAAGCTGGGTGCACTCATGAACTCCATGACGGCAGCGTCCAAAGTCCTTCTAGAAATCCACAAAAAGAAGAAGGAGATCAACAAAGCCGAGATCGATACTCCTGCTATTGCTGACGGAGCTGGAGAACAAACTGTTGTCCACAACAACCTCTTTGTTGGATCTACTCGTGACC